>Ga0335394_10005293_pt1 | contig 14619 bp, 12 predicted proteins | sample MAT03_FD_205741 | JGI IMG/M metagenome (GOLD analysis project Ga0335394, IMG submission 205741) | Freshwater microbial communities from Lake Fryxell liftoff mats and glacier meltwater in Antarctica - MAT-03 (spades assembly) (version 2) ...
CTGCGGAGTCTTCACGGCCGCCAGCGCCTGGTGGAGTTCCAGCAGCCAGGTCGCCACGCGAATACACTTCTCCGACCGGTACAGCGCCCCCGAGGTCAACAGCGCGTGCGCCCGCTCGACCAGCGCCTGCGGGAACTCCTCCAGCCCGCGCGTCAGCATGCGCCAGTCCTCCTTGCGCTCGGCCTGCACCTGATACGCGCTGTGCAGCGCGTGCGCGTGGGCCCGCGGCACCTCGACCGCGAGGTGGGTCCACACCTTGCCCGCGGCGGTGGCCGGCGACGCCGGCGTCCCCAGCACCCGCGTCGGCGGCAGCAGCACGCCCTCGATCGCCGCGCTGGTGACCGCCTTCGCCATCATCGCGGACGCACGGACGAAGTCTGCCGGCGCGTCGTCGGGCCACAGCGCCGAAGTCAGGCGCCCCGCCCCGTCGATCGTCACCATCGCCCCATAGCGCTCGACGAACCGGCGACACGCGTGGCACGTGTAGTGCTGCTTCAACTCCGGCGCGATGGTGTCGAGGAACAGCGGCCACAACCCGGTCGCCGCCGTGACGAACAGCGGCCCCTCGGCGTGGGCCGCGAAGCGCCGCTGCACCGCTGCGAGCAGGCCAGGAAATTCGTCGCGCGTCACGGAGCCGTTCGGGTCGGTGGTGTCCATGGATCCTCTCGTCGAACCGCCGAGATTACGCCACAAGCCGCGGACCCGGGGAAGCCGATCGACGCGTCAGATCGCGCGCAGGGCCGCGCGCTCGCGGGCCAGAGCCAATTGAGCCGCCCTGCCCGGGTTTCCGCCGCGGTCTCAGGCCCGACGAGCCCAGCGCATCCGGTAAAAAGCCAGTACAAAAAAAAGAGCGCAGAATCCCACCCTCTTTTTTTGTGCTGCAGTCACATCCGCCTCCCCGCCCCAAGAATCGCCCATTGAACATTGGCGAAACCTCATTCGCCGCGAGGTCGTCTCACGGCGGAGAGACCTGATCATCCGCGCAGACCGGCGGAGCCGTACTCACACCCTTCGCCCGGCAGGACCTCGACCACGGCGACCAGGCGCGGCGCGCCGAAGCTGAAGGGCACCTGATCGACCTCCTCATCCGGGAGGACGAACAACGCCTCGGCGGCCAAGATGGCGGTCTTGGCCGAGATCGGGGCGTCCCAGCCGGCGTAAGTCTCGCGGGCGTCGGCGATCGCACCGCTGACACTGACCGCGCCGTGATATGGCGCGAGGGTCACGGCGACATGCTCGCCGGCGCCGATGACGGGCAGGCCCCTGTACGCCTGGGCGAAGCGGTGCAACACCAGCGAGCGGTGACGACGAGGCGGGACCGGCCCCAGGGTGAGACCCGCGAGCGGGGTGATGTCTGGCATCGGCGCGGACAGTCCGGCGCGCGTCGGGCGTACGGAGATCCACTTCTTGAAGCGGGCGAGCACGACCGCGGCGTCGTCGGGGTCGTCGGTCGCGAACATGGCCGCGCCGCGCCGCGTCCAGCCGATGCTGGCGCCGCTGCCGTGGACAAAGCGCTCGGTGCAACAGGTCGCACCGGGCTCACATGCCGCGTCACAAATATCGGCGTCGCGGGCGTCGATGGGGTCCGACGCGGATGGCCCAGCGTAGGGAGCACGGCTGCGAAATGCAACGCGCCATGCCGGCGCATAAGAGCGGTGAAACTTTGGGGTGGCCCACCCGGGCGCATCGCCGGCTCACGTCGTTGGGGCGGGCGGATGTCGGGGCAGGACGACGGCGAGGCGGGCCCCGCGGGCGCCGTCCGGGCGGTCCTCGGCGGTGATCGTGCCGCCGTGGGCCTGGGCGATCTGGCGGCACAGATATAGGCCGAGGCCGACGCCGCCGTGGTCGCGCGCGCGGGCGGCGTCGAGGCGGGTGAAGGGCTCGAAGATCGCGGCGCGCTCGGCCGGGTCGATGCCGGGGCCCTCGTCCTCGACGGCGAGGATCACACGGTCGCCAGTGCGCTGCGCCGTGACATCGATCTGGCCTTCGGGACAGGCGCGGCGGGCGTTGTGCAAGAGGTTGGCGAGCAGGCGCTCGATGAGGACGGGGTCGAGCTCGGCGCGCAAGTCGGCCTCGCAGCCCACGCGGGCGGCGACGCGGGCGGCGACGCGGGCCAGCAGCGGCGCGAGCTCGGTGTCGCTGCGCTGCAAGGTCGCGGCGCCGCCGAGGTCGAGGCGCCCGGAGGTCAGCAGGTCGGCGATCAAGGTCTCGAGCTCGACGAGGTCATCGCCGAGCTCGGAGATCCCGCGTCGCACGCGTACGGTCGCCGGGTGCTCGGCGTCGGGCATGCCGGCGAGGCGCTCGGCGAGCAACTCGGCGAGCACGCGCATGCGCGCGACCGGGGTCCGCAGCTCGTGCGAGACGTTGGTGAGCAGCGCCCGTTGCCCACGCACTTGCGCCTCCAACTGCGCGGCCATGTCGTTGAAGGCGTGGCCGAGGCGACCGAGCTCGTCGCTGGCGCGGTCGTCGGGGATGCGATGCCCGAGCTCACCGCGGGCGATGCGTCCGGCGCCCAGCTCGAGCACGGCGAGGCGCCGGGTCAGCGAGCGGGCGAGAGGCCACGCGCCACCGGCGAGGATCGCCAGCAGGCCGAACAGGGCCAGCACGAGCAGGCGGCTGCGCTCGACGCCGCGGTCGCCGACCTCGAGCGCGAGCACGGCGATGACGGAGCCGTCGGCGCCCGTGAGACCGAAGCCGAGCGCGGGGCCGCGGTCGCCACGTTCGCCGCCGCGGTGCACCACCGGTTGACCGCGCTGGAGGCGGGCGAGCTGGCGCGGCTTGAGGGCGCGGGGGCTGCGGGTCGCGGGGTCGCCGGCGATCAGGCGGCCCTCGGTGTCGCGGATCGCGGCGCGCAGGTCGAGCTCGTGGGCGAGGGCGGCGACCTCGGCCGCGAGCGCGGCGCGTCCGGAGGGGTCGGCGACCAGACGACTCAGAGTCGGCTCACGCGCAGCGACGGCGGCGTCGACCGACTCGACCCATGCGGCGTCGTACTGCCCCGCGAGGCTCAGCACCACCACGCCGACGATCACCGCGAAGGCGACCATGGTGAGGATGAAGGTGACGTAGATGCGGAGGAACAGGCCGCCGCGCCGCGTCGACGGCCCCGGGCTCACTCCGGACCCTTGGTGTCCGGCGGCGCGAGCATGTAGCCGACGCCGCGCAGCGTGCGGATCAGGCCGGCGCCGCTCGAGTTGGCCGCGGCCAGGGCGGCCCGAACCTTGCTGAGGTGTACGTCGATCGATCGGTCGACGGCGGGGTCGAAGTCGCCGGGCGCCTCGCCTCGCATGGCCCGCAGGCGCTGATGGATCTGCTCACGCGAGAGCACCTGCTCCGGGGCGCCCGCGAGGATCCAGAGCAGGTCGAACTGATAGGCGGTCAGCTCGCAGGCGGTGCCCTCGACGCTGGCGCGGTGGCGGTCGCGGTCGATCGTCAGCGGGCCGACCCGGCGTTGGTTCGCCGCAGGGGCGCCAGAGCCGGGGGGGGCCGAGGTGGATGTGGCCGAGGTGGCCGGGGTGGTGGATGTGGCCGAGGTGGCCGGGGTGGTCGAGGTGGCCGAGGTGGCCGAGGTGACCGCGCCGCGGCGCAGCACGGCACGGATCCTGGCGACCAGCTCGCGCGGACTAAACGGCTTGGCGAGGTAGTCGTCGGCGCCGAGCTCGAGCCCGAGGACGCGGTCGATCTCCTCGTTGCGGGCCGACAACATTAACACCGGCACCGCGGAGCGCTGACGCAGCTCCTTGCACACGCTGAGCCCGTCGCGTCGCGGCAACATGATGTCGAGCAAGACGACGTCGTGCTCACCCGACAGCGCCCGCGTCAGCCCGAGCTCGCCGTCACCGGCGACCTCGACCACGAAGTCGTGGCCTTGCAGGTACTCCGCCGTGCGCTCGGCGAGCCTGGCGTCGTCCTCGACCAGCAAGACACGAAGCGGCTCCACAGTCTTCTGGGCCTACGGCACATCGGGGACATGATCAAGCCCGATCAGGGGCCTCCGAGGGTTGACAGCGGGGCGAGCGCGTCGTACGCCATGAGGCATGGAGTTCCACTGCTCCCGGTGCCATGAGCGGTTCAAGGGCTCCGAGGACGGGGCGCCGGGGCATTGCCCGAAGTGCAAGGCAGAAGCTGGCCTCGAGCCGGTCAAGCGCACCCCGCTGCCGATGATGCTGTTCGCGGCCTTCCTCGCCACTGCGGTCGTGGCGACCGCGGTCGGTGGGATCGTGTCGATGGTGTCGGGCTGAAACACCGCGTTCACGGGCCTTTTTCGGCCGATCCGGCCCGACGAGGCCCGCGCGGTGACCCCGGCCTGGTCCCGGGTCCAGGCCTGCGCCCGCGGGCTGGCGAGATCGGGGCATCGACCCCCATCAGGACCCGGCGGCAAACCTTTTCCAGCGCGAAGCCGCGGATGCGGGGTCCGGCCGCGTCTGTGTTATGGTGCGCGGAGCGAGCTGGCCCGTGATCATCCGATGCACCAAGTGCAGCACCGAGTTCGCCCTCGACCCCAGCCAAGTCGGGTCCGAGGGCGTCACGCTGCGCTGTTCGGTGTGCTCGCACATGTTCCACGCAGAGCCCGACCCGGGCGCCGCGGCGGCGCCATGGCGGGTGCTCACGGTCGACAAGCTCGCCTTTAGCGTGCCGGACCTGCGCCGCGTGCTCGAGCAGATCGAGGACGGCCGACTGCGCCCCGACGACCAGATCTCACGCACCGGTGAGACCTGGATCAAGCTCGGGGAGATGCCGGAATTCTCGTCGCTGTTCATCGGCGCCGAGGGGCTGCCGCGGGTGTTTCGGACCCTCGAGAGCTCGCCCGCGGGTGACCTCGGGCCGCCCCCCGCCTTCGGCGCCGCGATCGACGACGTCCGGCGCGAGGAGACCGTACGCTTCAACCTCGCGTCGATCGCAAGCGGACCGACCGGAGGCCGCCGACCGCCGCCACAACCCGGCTCCGGGCTTTCATCATCACAGTCATCGCGGGCGGACGAGTCGCTGCCAGGACCCCCGGACTTCGACACCGCACTGCCGGCACCGCCCGAGTTCGACACCCCGCTGTCGCGTCGCGGCCGCGGGGCCGACCCACGCAGCTTCCCCAGCAGCTTCCCCAGCACCATCCCCAGCAGCTTCCCCAGCAGCTTCCCCAGCACCAGCAATTCCGGGGCCGACCCGCGCCGGCCGGCCGCGGCCTCGATGCTCGAGGCGGTGACCAAGGCGGTCGCGGCGGGCGAGGAGCGTCGCCATCCGGCGGACGTCCCGACGACGGACTCGGCCCGGACCCGCAGCCAGCCGATCCTCATCGCCGACCTGGCTCGCGCGGCGGCAGCGAGCGCCGAGAAGGCGGTGCAAGCGGTCGACGGCCAGCGTGCCCGCGAACGGGCCGAGCGCTCGACCGGCACGTTTACCGGCACCATGTCTCGCGTCGACCCCTCGCGGGTCGAGCCGGCGCGGGCCGAGTCGAGCATGCTCAATCACCGCGACGGCCGCAGCGGCACCCGGCCAGTGACGGGCAGCCACGCGACGGTCAGGCCGGTGACAGGCAGCCACGCGACCGCTTCGCGCGACGCGACGGTCCCTCCGCGTGAGAGTCGGCGCGAGACGGCCGACCTGAAGCTGGCGACCGCCGCGGTGCGAGCCGCCGAGCTGCGGATGGCGGCGGCCCGCGAGGGCGAGCCGACCCAGGTGCTTGCGCCGCCGATGGGCTCGCTCGACGAGTCGACCAGCGGCGAGACGACCGAGATCCCGCGCCCGCCCGAGGTCGTGATCGTGAAGGTGTCCGAGTCCAGCGGGCGCGGCAGCTCGGCGGCGCTGTGGGGCCTGCTCGGGGTCGCGGCCGCGGCCGGCATCGTGTTCGGGGTGCCGAGCATCCGCGAACGGGTGTGGAACCTCGGCGGCCCGCCCCCGGTCACCCGCGCGGACCCGGATCAGCCCGCAGTCGTGACGCTCGCGGACACGACCCCGCAGGAGGTCGAGCAGGCCCGCAAGGCGATCCGCAACCTCGGCTTCAAGGAGAGCAACAAGGTCCAGGCGGCGTTGCAGTCGGTCATCGACGACCCGAAGCGCTCGCCGCAGGCGGTGCTGCAGGCCCGCCTGACGCAGGCGGAGCTGGTGTTGATGCGCGCACTGGCCTGCAAGATCGCCGTCAGCATCGAGCCGGCCGCGATGGGTGGCCGAGCCCAGACCCGCAGCGTCGAGGACCCCGCGTACGCGGAGGAGCTGCTGGCGAGCATCGCTGCGCTCCCCACTGACCCGGCCGACCCCGTGGCCGTCGCGCTGGCGGACCAACTTCTGCGCGTACGAGCCCTGCAAGCGCTGGTCGAGGGCAAGCCCGCCGGTGAGCTGCCGCCCGGTAGCGAGGAGCTCGCGGCCCTCATCCAGGGCGCGCCGCTGTGGCGCAACGAGGTCCGCACGCCGCCCGCCGGCCTCATCACCTCGCTGCGGCGACTGGCCAACCCGTCGACGCTCAGCCAGTCGGTGCAGGCGCTGGCCTTGTGGCGCAGCGGCGACATCGACGAGACCCGCGCCGTGCTGCGCAGCATCCTCGACCGCGTCGCCGACCAGCCGGCCGCGCGCACCATGCTCGAGGCGCTCGACCGTCAGGACATGCTCGCGGAGAATGGCGACCCGGAGCTCGCCGTGCCGCCCTCCGACCCCGAGCCCGAGCCCGAGCCGGAGCCCGAGCCGGAGCCCGTCATCGACGCACCGACGCCGACACCCACGCCGGGCGACACCAAGGCCGTGCCCGTGCGCCCGACCGGCGGCAACTCCCCCGCCGGGGAGCGCGTCGAGGTCATGATCTCGACGGGCTGTCAGAAGGTGCGGCAGGGCGACCCGCTCGGCGTCAAGCTGCTGCTCGACGCGGTCGACCGCGGCGCCGACCCGATGCAGAACTTCAACCTCTGCTTTTGCCTCGGCGCCGGCTTCGCCCGGCAAAACAGCCACGACGCGGCCCTCACCTGGTATGCCCGCGCGGTCCGCCAGTCGCCGCAAAACCGCGACGCGATCGCCGGCGCGGCCCGCTCGGCCGAGCTGCTCGGACGCACCGGCTCGGCGATCGACTATTACAAGAAGCTGCGCGCGCAAGACCCCGGCAACGCGGCGGCAGCGGCCTACCTCGCCAAGCACGACCAGAGCCATGAACCGGCCCCGCCCGTCGACGACCCGCCGGGCGAGCTGATGCCGATCAAGCCCAAACAGCGATAGTCGGGCAGGGAAGGACGGAGGGTGTCATGAGTCGTCGACCCAATGAGACAGAGCAGGAGTACCAGGCCCGCCTCGTCATGGAGCGCCAGCGAGACGCCGCCCACCAGCGCCAGTCCCAACTCGGCGACGACGACCGCGAACGCCAGCGCCACCTGCATTGGATGCACTGCCCCAAGTGCGGCGCCGAACTGGCCGAGGTCCAGTTCCGCGACGTCAAGCTCGACAAGTGCTTCTCCTGCGGCGGCGTCTACCTCGACGACGGCGAACTCGAGCAACTCACCGGCAAGCCCGGGTGGTTCGAGAGCATGCTGCGGTTCTTTCACAACTGATGCGGCGAGGCGGCCCCTCCGGGCCCGGTCACGTCAACGGATACCTGAAACCGGCCGCTTGTGCGCCGGCGAGACGCGCCATGGCGGCTTTATGGTCGCTAGTAATGGCGACGAGCACGTCGACAAAGTCCGCGAGGTCCGGCGCCGCCGCTGCCGGACCATGCTCGACAAAAATCGACGGGATTTTCATCCGTTCGCCTTGCAAGCCTCGGTGAGCCAGCGAGTTGCGTCCGCCAGGAGAGAGGCCGTCTCTGCCTTGTCTCGCCGATGGACGACGGTCGTCAGGAGGCTGTCGATCCGCGGCGAGGGGCCGCCGAGGGCTCGTTGCAGGCCTGCCGCGGCGCGATACACGTCCCCATCGTTCGTCGCGGCCCGCGCGAGCCAATAGCTGGTCTTTTGCAGTTGGACCGGGCTTGGGCCCTGCGCGACCTGGATCAGGGCCGTGGTGGCGACGAGGCGAACGCGTTTGCGCAGCTCCATTTCGTCGGCAGCGGAGCAATACCAGTGGACCAGGTGGCCAATGCGCTCGCAGCACAACGTATCGGAGCGTGTTTCGCCCATGAGCAACCATTGAAGAAACGCATCTACTGGAGAAGGAAGCGCGTCGGACGCGTCCATGCGCAGTCCGAGCAGGACATTGAATTCCCGGGGCCCGAGGGTCGCCATCACCCAGCCAAATCTCGCCGGCCAGGGTCCCACCCGGGTTCCGACACCTGGGAGCGGGCCCTCGGGGACGGGGGTCTCCGACAGACGCGCGACCCAACACTTGCCAGGCGGGAGAGGAGCCAGGTCGGCATCACGCTGCAACCACCCCGGTTTGACGATCCGGAGCATTCTGTCGTGGTCATCGACCCATACAGGCTGGCTATGCGCGGGAGTCTGGTCGCCGTCGAACTCACCATGGAATCCCACGACGCGAACGCCGGGTAGCGCACCGGTCTGGGGATCGCAGTCCCATGCTTCGAGCGTCATGGCGTGATGCACTCCCGTAGGATCTCACCGGAGTGCTCCAGGAGGCTATAGAAGTCGGGCAGGGCGTCATGGGGCAGCGAGCGTACCTCGGGGCGTACCCCCGTTTCGCGCTCGATGTCGTCCGCGAGATCGTTCGCGCGCTCGTTGGCGGCGTTGCCCACGTGCACGAGTTGCAGGTGGCGGCGCCACGCGACTCGCTCGTGAAAGCGTACTTCCCAGGTCCAGGCACGGCGGTCTCCGCAGGAGTCGCCATGGACGATTCGTCCGGCCGGGCCGTTATGTGCCAGGAGTTCGGGAGGGTCGAGTCGGTCGGGCAGCCCGGCGTCCCATGGATCCGGGGTGCTCTCCAGATACCGCCACGGATCTTCATAGCACCCGAGCAGCCAGCGCCGAAATCGTGCCCGCCAATCCTTCATCTCCGAGGTATGAAGACGAAGGAATTCCCAGCGCTCTGCGAGCGTCAGGGCTGCCCACGGTTGAAGGCGGGCTGGGTCTTCGAGTGAGCCGGAGTCGAAAGGTGATGCTTCACCCTCCCGATCCGTTTCCACGCGGGGATAGAGGTAGATGACGGCGTTTCCAGCCTGAGCAGTGCCGCCGCTGTAACAGCACGGGCCGGCGTACGCGAAGACGTGCTGCGCGCGCAGTTGGGAGAAGTCGTCACTCCCTGCTGGCATCCCACGGACTGAGTTGCTGCTGAGATCGTCCCACTCGGCCCAGCCTGGCCCGAGCACCCGCGTGCTTTGCATCGGAAGGCGAGCCGGAAAGTGCACCAGGGGGACGCGCAGCGCGATCTGGTCGGCCGCCGCCTCGCGGTCGTTCGCAGCCGGATCCGCGCTGGGGGCGTGCATGAGGGCCCCAAGATATCCCCGCCGGGTGCTTCGGGCAAGGGCGGAAGCGAGCGCGGCGGGGAGCCGGCGTCACCATCGCCGCCGCCGGTAAAAAATAGTTTTGAAGCAAACCCGGCGGCCTGCGTATAAGGCTCCCACGCTCCCGCGGCTGCTCACTGTCGGAGTGTCATCTTTGTCGGTTGCTCTCGTTGAGGGCGACCGTTTCGGGGTCCCTGGTGCGTGCGCGCCGGGTCTCCCAAACCATGTCTCGCGGGTCCATGCCTGCGCAGACACGGAGTGATGTGTCATGCAGCCGAACAAGCAATTGAACCGCCTGTTCGCGGCGCTGGGCCGCGAGGGGTTGGAGGTGAGCCGCGAGGGTCGGGTGTACCGCGTGCGGCGCAAGGAGGAGGGTGGTCCGCCGGCGGAGGTGTTGTTGCCGGACGACTTCCCGGTCGAGGCCAAGGCGCTGCGGCAGCTCGCGGGGTTGATGGCGGTGCGGCATCCGGCGGGTGGTTCGGTGGAGCGCGTGTGCGCCTCGCCGGACTTTCATCCGGGCGACGCTGGCGTCGCGATCGGGTCGATCGCCGTCACCGAGGGTATGGTGATCCCGGCCGCGGTCGGGTCCGACATTAACTGCGGCATGCGCCTGCATGTCGTCGACCTCGCGCCGGACGTGTTGCTGGCGCGCCGCGACGAGCTGGTCGAGCTGCTCAAGGGGGACTTCTTCTTCGGCACGCGCGACCTGCCGATGGCCGCGGCGTCGATGCGCGCGCTGTTCCACGAGGGCTTGCTCGGGTGGACCGACAGCGTGTCGCAGAAGCCGCTCGGCGTGCTGGCGGGCTCGGACTTCGCCCAGATCTCGGCGGAGATCGATCGCGTACACCTCGGTGGTGCGCTGGACGGGCACGCGCGCTGGGCCCCGGAGGACCTGGTGCCGGAGCACGGGCAGGTCCGCGACGGCGGTATGGCGACGATCGGCGGCGGCAACCACTTCGTCGAGATCCAGGTCGTCGAGGAGGTCGTGCACGGGGGGCTGGCGCACGCGTGGGGCGTCAAGGCGGGGCAGCTCGCCTTCATGATCCACTCGGGCTCGCGGGGGGTCGGCAAGCACGTCGGCGCCGCGTGGCGGGACAAGGCCCGCGCCGCCTGGCCGAAAGGACAGCGGCACCCGGACGAGGCGCTGTTCGCCCTCTCGCTCGCCGATCGTCCCGAGCTGGTCGCCGGTTACCTCGAGGCCGAGGCGACCGCGGCCAACTACGGCTTCGTCAACCGGCTGTTGCTGGCGGAGCTGCTGCGGCTGCGGCTGCGGCAGTTGTTCGGGGCCGGGCTCGCGGCGCCGCTGGTCTACGATCTGCCGCACAACATCACCTTGCCCGCGGAGGGTCCGGCGCGCCGCTGGATCACCCGCAAGGGCGCCTGTCCGGCCGACGCCGGGCAGCCGGTGATCATCCCGGGTTCGATGGGCGCGGCGTCCTACCTCGCGGTCGGGCGCGGCGCGGCGACGCTGCTGTCGTCCGCCTCGCACGGGGCCGGTCGGGCCCGCTCGCGCTTCATGATGTCGAACCACACCGACCAGGACGAGCGCGCGCTCGGCCTGACCGGCGTCGACTGCATCACCCTGCGAGAGGAGCGTCGCGTCGAGGAGGCGCCAGCGGCGTACAAGCCGATCGAGCCGGTCATCGCCTGTCAGGTCGAGGCTGGCACGATCGACGTGGTCGCCCGCCTGCGCCCGCTCATGACCTTCAAGGCGTGAGTCGGCGAGGTTGTCGACCCGCCGCCGGGCTGCGATGCTCGGCGGCGGGAGCGTGCGAATACACGGAAGAGCCAGCCGCCGGGTCGTCGTGATCGCGGTGCTGACGGCGCTGGCCGCCTGCGAGAGTCCGACGTCGATCGGGGACGTCGACGCGCTCGAGGGGATCGAGGGGATCGAGGAGCTCGACGCACCCGCGCCGGCGCGGCAGATCCCCGAGGCGGCGCGGGTGGTGCGCTCGCCTCTGGCGCGCCGTCTCGAGGTGTTCGCGGCCAAGGTCGCGGCGCGTCGGGCCGGGGTGCAGCAGGCCCGGATACCGGAGCCGCCGGACCTGACCAGCGCGGCGGGCCCAACTGCGGTGTTCGACGTCGCCGGCCTCGACGCTGCGATCCGCAAGATCGTCGCGCCGCTCGAGCGCACGACCGACGTCTCGGTACACATCCGCGAGCTCGCCTCGGACGACGTGCTGTTCGACTACCGCGGCGACGCGCCGCTCAACCCGGCGAGCAACCAGAAGCTGCTGACCGCCGCGGCGGCGCTCGACCTGCTCGGCGCCGACTTTCGCTTCGAGACGCGGGTGCTGCTGCACGAGGACGCGTTGTACGTGATCGGCGAGGGCGACCCGACGCTCGACGAGGCGGCCCTGCGCGCGCTCGCGGCCGAGATCAGGGGCGCGGTCGATATGACGCGCCTGCGCAGGCTGGTGGTCGATGACCTCGCGTTCTCGCCGCGGACTCTCGCTCCCGGGTTCTCCGACGCCGGCGTCGGTGAGGCGTATCAGGCGCCCAGCGGCGCGCTCAGCCTCGCCTTCAACACCGTCGAGGTGACGGTCACGGCCCCACGGACCCGGGCGAAGCGCGGCGAGACGGTGAAGCTGGTGGTCACGCTGCGCCCGCGCAGCCCGCACGTGGTGGTCGACGACCAGGCCGTCGTCGGTCCGGGCACCCTCAAGCTGCGCAGCTACGCCGGCATGGAGCTCGCGGGTCAGGCGCGCACGGTGCTCGAGTTGACGGGCAAGCTGCGCGCCGGTCGGACGCTACGCGAGCGCCGGCGCGTGGTCGACCCCGGGCTGTATACCGGTGGGGCGCTGGCTGCGATGCTGTCCGAAGAGACAGGTCTCGCGATGATGCCGGTGGAGCGCGGCGTGGCCCCGGGGCCGGCGCAGCGGCCGACGCTGGTGGCCCGCCGCGAGTCGGGTCCGCTGCAGGAGATCGCCGGTGGGGCGCTCGCGTGGTCCAACAACTTCATGGCGGAGCAACTGCTGCGCACGCTCGGCTGGCGCATGACCGGTGCGCCGGGCGACTGGGACAACGGCGCGCGGGTGGTGCAGGCCTACTGGGACGCGCTCGGGCTGCCGGACGACGCGCTGGTGTTCGAGAACGGTTCGGGCTTCAGCCAGCGTGGGCGCGTGACGACCACCGCGCTGGTCGACCTGATCGCGGTCGCCAGTCGCGTGAGTGGGGGGGAGGGGTTGCTGTCGGCGCTGCCAGTCGCGGGCGAGGAGGGCACGCTGCGGGCCCGGCTGCGGCGCTCGGGCAAGCGCGTGCGCGCCAAGACCGGGACGATGGCCGGTATCAGCGGACTGTCGGGTGTGATCACCACGGAGGATGGCACGCCGCAGGTGGCCTTCTCGATCCTCAGCAACGTGCGTGACGGCGGAGCGAGCGCCTCCACGCGTCGCAAGCGGGCGGAGGACGCGATCGTCACCGCGGTGCTCAAGGCCCTCGATGCCTGGGCCGTCGAACGCTCGAGCGCCCACGCGGCCAAACCCGTGCCCTGAGCATGCCGGTCGCCCGCGCGTGACCCGTGCCGGAGGGAGTCTCCGGCGCGGCGACTCGCCAAGTTGGCCTCGCGCGTGGCATTGCGTGCTCTGCCGGCTCGCTTGCGCGCCGCGTCGCCGGGCAGGTATCGTCGCGACCTCGCATGAGCAAGCAGCGCCTCGAGGTCGCCGAGTACGTGGCCGGCGTCCGCGCTGGAGACCGCGCGTTGCTGGGCCGTGCGATCACGCTGGTGGAGAGCCAGCGGCCGGATGACCAGCAGCGGGCGCAGGCGGTGGTCGACGCGCTGCTGCCGTTCACCGGCGGGGCGCACCGCGTCGGCATCACGGGGGTGCCGGGGGTCGGCAAGAGCACGCTCATCGAGGCGCTCGGCACCCACTTGACGGGGCAGGGTCGGCGCGTCGCGGTGCTGGCGGTCGACCCGAGCTCGCTGCGCAGCGGCGGCAGCATCCTCGGCGACAAGACGCGCATGCAGTCGCTGGCTCGCGACCCGATGGCCTTCGTGCGGCCGACGCCGACGCTCGGGGCGCTCGGCGGGGTCGCCAGGCACACCCGCGAGACCGTGCTGCTGTGCGAGGCCGCTGGATATGAGGTCGTGCTGGTCGAGACGGTCGGCGTGGGCCAGAGCGAGGTGATGGTCGCGCAGTTGGTCGACTGTTTCGTGGTGTTGATGCTGGCGGGCGCGGGCGACGAGCTGCAGGGCATCAAGCGCGGCATCCTCGAGCTGGTCGACATCCTGGCGATCACCAAGGCCGACGGCGACGGTGCGGAGGCGGCCAGGCGCGCGCGCAGTGAGTACGCGATGGCGCTGCACCTGATGCGGCCCCGGCACCCGGCGTGGACCGTGCCGGTGTTGACCTGCTCGGCATACACGCAGGACGGGATCGCTGCGCTGTGGACCGCGGTCACGGAGCACCGCGCGACGCTAGAGCGGGCCGGCGCCTTCGCTGCTTCGCGCGCGCAGCAGCAGGTGTACTGGATGTGGCGCGCGATCGAGACCGGGCTGCTCGATCGCTTCATGCACGACCCGGCGGTCGCGGGCCGCAGCGGCGCGCTCGAGGCCGAGGTGCGGGCCGGCAGCGTCAGCCCCGACCACGCCGCCGCGACGCTGCTCGAGCTGGTTCGCCGCGGCTGAGATCACACCACAGGCAGCTCGTTGCGACCGGTGAGGTCGATGCGCCGCCACGCCCCGCTGCGAAACCTCCACCACACCGCGACGGTCAGGGTGATGAAGTACACCAGGAAGCAGGCGGTGGCGGCCGGCGGTCCGCCGCCGAGGCCGTAGACGACCCACATCGACAGCGGCAGCCACACCAGCCAGGCCAGGCCGACGCGGGCGTACAGCACCCAGGCGGTGTCTCCGGCGGCGCGCAGGGCCTCGCTGATCGACATGACGGCGGCGTCGAAGAGTTGCCAGGCGGCGGAGATCGCCAGCAGGACGGCGCCGAGGCTGGCGAGCTCGGAGGCGTCGACGTCACCCTCGGCGAACAGCGCCATGATCGGGACCGGCGCCACGACGTACACGAGGCCGACGAGGCCCTGCCAGCTCGCGGCGACCAGGCCCGTGCGGCGCACGATCGCCGGCACGAGGTCGTGCTGGCCGGCGCCGATCGCCTGGCCGACGAGGATCGCGCCGGCCGACGAGAGCCCGAAGGCCGGCATGAACGCGATGCCATTGACCTGCATCACCGTCATCAGCGCGGCGACGGCGAGGGTCCCGAGGTCGGCGAAGATCAGGTTGACGAAGATCAAGAACGCCGAGAACTCGA
>Ga0335394_10005301_pt1 | contig 14603 bp, 12 predicted proteins | sample MAT03_FD_205741 | JGI IMG/M metagenome (GOLD analysis project Ga0335394, IMG submission 205741) | Freshwater microbial communities from Lake Fryxell liftoff mats and glacier meltwater in Antarctica - MAT-03 (spades assembly) (version 2) ...
GGCGACGTGCCCTATGCCCCCGGCGTGTTTTACTGTAAAGACGCCTTCGAGGGTCTCGATGTTATGGAGCAATTGAGCGGCGATCCGGTCAGACGCGCCGATTTTGTGGAGAACAACCAAGCGGAGGCGGTTGAGGAAATGGAGAAACCGGCTCCCGTCCGGCGCGCTCGCGTTGCCGGTGGCGTCAGCGCCGTGAAGCCCGCACCCGATATCCCCGCGCCGCCGTTTTGGGGTGCCAAGACGATCCGGTCGATGCCTCTGGAAGTCGTGCTTCAGTATTTGCATAAGCCCGAACTGTACCGCTTGTCGTGGGGGGCAACCAACACGCACGGCGACGACTGGGTGAAGCTGGAACGCGACTTTGAAGACCGGCTCGCCCGCATGACGCGCGACGCCCTGAAGAACAAGACGCTCGCCCCGCAAGCCGTCTATGGCTTCTTCCCCGTCAACCGCCAAGGCGACGATCTGATAGTGTGGGATCACCTGCCATTCATCGCGGCTCAAAAAGAGGGCGGCACCCCCGCCCGCGTGGAAGTCGCCCGCTTCCAGTTCCCGCGTCAGCAGTATGGGGAATATCTGTGCTTGAGCGATTATTTCGCCCCCATCGAGTCGGGCGTGGTCGATATGATGACGTTGCAAGTGGTGACGGCGGGCGAAGTCGCCACGCGCGAATTTGACCGTCAGCAGAACGCCAACGAATACAGCGAAGCCTATTTCTTTCACGGCTTGGCGGTGCAAACCGCCGAAGCGACCGCCAATTATGTGCAGCAAGTGGTCGTCAACAGCACGCTTGGCATTCCGGCGAAGCGGGGCAAGCGCTATAGCTGGGGCTATCCCTCCTGCCCAGACTTGAGCCAGCATCAGATTCTCGTGCAATTGTTGCCCGCCGCCATCAGCGAACTGGGCATGGAACTCACCGAGTCGTTCCAATGGGTGCCGGAGCAATCGACCGCCGCCATCGTCGTGCATCACCCCGATGCTAAGTATTACAACATCGGCGGCGTGGATCGCGTGGAGCAGATTTTGGGCGCGCGCTAGTGTTTGCCAAACTCCTTAATACTGGGGTGTGGGCGTCTTTACCCCCAACGAATAATCGAATCGTTGGGGTGTGTACAAAGGCTAAGCATCATGTTTGACGAACGCGAACCAAAACCGCAACGCAGTATTTTATCGGGGCTAGGGGTGGTCGTCTTGCTTTCTTTTTTGCTGGTGGGTGGGGTGACTACCTTTCTATATCAGCAATGTACCACCAGCTTTTGGGATAGCCGCTGGTTGTACCCAGATGCCGAAATTGTCGCTGATACAGCGTATTTTCTAAGCACCCAAACGCGCACGTTGCGCATTGCCGCAACGCCCGCCATCGTCGAGGAGTGGATACGGGTGCAGGTGGCACAGATCACCCGCGCCGCTGTTGTGAGCGGGAATGTGGATGCCGTTGCCGAACCGCCGCGCTACACTCTTGAAGCCGATCCACAAGGCAATGGGACGCTGTTGATCTATAGCAGGAATTGCCCTTAAAGGTTGGATAACGCCACCTATTTTGTTCGGGACGTGTGCGAATTCGTAGCCTATGCTGACTAAATTGCGGATCCAAAACTTCAAACAATTCGATGAGGTCGAGATCGAATTGGGACCGATCATGGTGTTGGTCGGTCCCAACAATTCCGGCAAGACGACGGCGCTGCAAGCCTTGACCTTATGGTATGCCGCCTATCTGGAATGGCGCGAACAAGCGGATACGCTCAATCGTTACGCTTTAACTTCGGTGCCTGTCGCCAAGGTGCGGTCTTTGTGGCGCGATCAATGTACGGGCAACGGCGATCCCATCTCTATGGCGATCCGCGTTGAGGGCACATTTCAAGAACAAGGCACCCATGCCACGTCCGCGTGGTCAGTTGCGATTCAATATCATTTCGCCAATGAAGAATCGATCCTGATTCAGCCGGATGTCACCCCGCCCGCTTTTGAAGGGTTCCCTAAATGTGTCTTTGTACCTTCTATGTCGGGGATCGACTCGATTGAGCCATTCATCCAACCGGGGCGCATCAATGTTTTATTGGGCGAAGGCAGAACTGCCGAAGCGCTCCGCAATATGTGCCATTCACTGGTTCAATTCCAGTCCGCCAATGGGTATTGGGATATTTTTACTGAACAGGTGCGCGCGCTGTTTCACATTGAATTGCTGCCGCCGCATTATCTTCCTGAACGGGGCGAAGTGCGCATGAGCTATCGTGACCACAAAGGCACCTTGTTTGATCTGCCCTCTACGGGGCGTGGGATGTTGCAAATCATGCTCTTGCTGGCATCGCTCTATCAAAATCCGGGCGCACTCCTCCTTTTGGATGAGCCGGATAGCCACCTTGAAATCCTGCGCCAACGCGACCTGTATACGTTGATCGCCGAAGTCGCCACGACGCTCGGATCGCAGATCATCATGGCGACTCATTCGGGGGTGATCCTTGAAGCAGCGTTTCAGCGCAAAGACCCGATCATCGCTTTTGTCGGCAAACCCCACTCATTGCGTAAGTATGGCGATTTCGTCAAGTCGCTTAGCTTGATTCCGGCGGAAGATTACATCCTCGCGGAACAAACGGGGTGGATACTCTATACTGAGGGCACCACCGATTATGACATCTTGCGCGCATTCGCCGAACGGCTAAAGCATCCCGCTGCCCACGCTTTGGAGCTGACGTTTCATAAAGACATCGGTGGCAATACGCTAGAGCAAGCGCGCGAACACTTCAAAGGGTTATGCGAAGCCAAACCAGAACTCGTCGGCTTGGGCATCTTCGATAAAACTAACGCCGACTCCTTGGGGCGCACTCCGCCCGCATTGGGCATGACCGCATGGCGGCGGCGTGAGATCGAGAATTATCTGATGCAGCCCGAAACGCTGATCGCCTATGCCGCCGCATCCAGTGAGGACGCCGCCGAGTCACACTATCGAGAGGCGCTCATGCGCGAACTTGCCGAAGATTATATGCCCCCCAACGCATGGCGCAATCGCGCTGAGGCGTGGTGGTCTACTGTTAAAGCCAGCGATGATTATCTTGACCGCATCTTCGCCGCCTATTCCGAACGGCTAGGCGTGCCTGTACAACTGCGCAAGTCTCAGTATTATCTGTTGGTGCCGTTCATCCCGTTCGATCAAATCGATCCCGAAGTCACCGAAAAACTCGACGCCCTTGCTGCCGTCGCCAGTCGTGTCTCATCACGAGAGGATTAAGCTATGCCCGCCCTATCGTTTCATGATCGCCTCCATGCCGATACGCCCCTACTCGCCGATGGCGCGATGGGCACCTTGTTACATACGCACGGCGTCCCGCTGGATGGCTGTTTCGATCAGTACAATTTGACCAAGCCCGACATGATCAAGGGCATACACCGCTCGTATGTCGATGTCGGCGTTGACCTGCTAGAAACCAACACCTTCGGCGCGAACCGCCTCAAACTGACCGAATACGGCTTGGAAGATCAAGTCGTCGCCATCAATCAAGCGGGGGTTGCGTTGGCGCGTGCCGCCATTGCGGACAGCGGGCACAAGGACCGCATCTATATCGTCGGTTCGGTCGGTCCGTTGGGGGCGGGGCTTCAACCCTATGGACGGCTGAAGCCCGAAGATGCCCGTGCCCTCTTCAGCGAACAGATCGGCGCGCTCATTGATGCGGGCGTGGATGGGATCATCTTCGAGACGTTCACCACTCTTGATGAGGTTCTCTTGGCGTTGGAAGCCGCCCGCGCCCTTGCGCCGACCCTGCCCGTGATCTGCGAGATGACGTTTACCCAAGACGACCGCACCGTCTCCGGGCATTTGCCGGGTGCCGTCGCCCATCGTTTACACGAAGCGGGCGCGGATGTGATCGGCGTCAATTGCTCCGGCGGTCCGGCACAAATCACGCGCGTGATTCAAGCGATGCGTCAAAGCGCCCCGACCGCGCGCCTATCCGCCATGCCCAATGCCGGCTATCCGCAGACGGTCGGCGGGCGTACCATGTACCCCGCCACCACCGAGTATTTCTCGGATCATGCCCTGACCTTGAAGGCGCTCGGCACGCAGATCATCGGCGGCTGCTGTGGCACCACGCCCGAACATATCCGCGCCATGCGCACGGCGTTGGATGACCCATCCCGCCCCTTGCCGTTAATCCACTTCACCGAGCGGCATCACGAAGAAACCAACCTCGCCCCTGAACGCCCGTCGGAACTGGCGTTTAAGCTGGCGAATGGTGCCTTTGTGATCAGCGTGGAGATGAACCCCCCGCGCTCGCATAACCTCGACCGCATGATCGACTCGGCGACACTGTTGCGCGACGCGGGCGCGGATGTCTTGAACATCGCCGACAGCCCGACCGCCCGGATGCGCGTGAGTCCTTGGGCGGCGTGCAATGTCTTGCAAAACCGGCTCGGTGTCGAGACGATCCTGCACTTCCCGGTGCGCGGGCGCAATATGTTGCGCGTGCAGGGGGATTTACTAGGCGCTCATGCCTTGGGACTGCGCAATATCTTCGTGTGCATGGGCGACCCCACCCGCATCGGCGATTACCCCGAAGCGATGGACACCTACGACATTGTGCCGTCGGGCTTGATTAAGCTGATCACCCAAAAGATGAACAGCGGTGTCGATCAAGCCGGCAACTCCATCGGGCAACCCACCAGCTATACGGTCGGTTGTGCGCTGAACATGGGCGCGGATGATCTCGACAAAGAGATCGATGTGTTGATCAAGAAATTAGCAGCGGGTGCCGATTTCGCACTCGGTCAGCCGGTGTTCGAGCCGCCCAAAGTCGAACGGTTCTTGGCGCGCTATCAAGAGATCGCCGGGGAGCCGCTCAAGATGCCCGTCTTGATGGGGGTCATGCCGCTGTACAGCATCCGCCACGCCACCTTCATCGACAACGAGATTCCGGGGATTTCCATCCCCCCCGCCATCCTCAAGCGCATCGAAGACGCGGGCGAGGATGCCGCCCAAGAAGGGGTGCGCATCGCCCAAGAGTTGCTGCGTGATCTGAAAGATTTTGTGCAAGGGGCGTATATCATCCCGGCATTCGGGCGTTATGAATTGGCGGCACAAATCATTGATGCGGTGGCGGTCGGCTAAGCTGATCATGCACGCTGCCATTTCCTCCGACGCGATTCGCACGCTTGAAGAGATCGCCCTCAACGCCTTGCCCGCCTTTGAGACTTATTTGTTTGACGGGTGGCTTTTGCGGTTTAGCGAAGGGGTCATGCGGCGCGCCAATTCGGTACAACCGTTGTATGCCTCGACTTTGCCACTAGCGGACAAAATCGCCGATTGCGAACACGCCTATTGGGGGCGTGGGTTGCCCACTGTGTTCAAGCTGACGGCACAATCGGCGGGCGAATTGCTGCCCGTGTTGGTGGCGCGGGGCTATCGGGAAGAGGCGCATAGCAGCATCTACACCCTAGACGCTTTGCCCGATGCCCCACCAACGCCATCGGGCTTCAGCCTCGTGCCCCATCCCGCGCCCAAAAGTTGGCATAGCGCCCACAACGCCCTCCATGCCTATGATGCCCATCGCGCCTATGTCATGCAAACCCTGCTGGATCGCACTGCGCCCCCCGCCGCCTATGCCCAAATCGAACGCGATGGGCAGATCGTGGCGGTGGGCACCGGCGTGGCAGAACGGGGCTGGGTGGGCATCTTCAATGTGATCACAGTGGAGGCATATCGAGGGCAGGGCTTGGGGCGGCAGATCGTGACGGGGTTGCTGGCGTGGGGGCAGGGGCACGGGGCGAAACGGAGCTATTTGCAGGTGATGGATGACAATGCCGTCGCCTTACGGTTGTATACCCGACTCGGCTTTCGATTCGGTTATACTTATGTGTACTTGCAAAAACAGCCGCCGAGAGCCAGCCTATGATCGTGTATGAACTTCCATTTGAATTTTACGAGCGGGTATCCCCTTTATTCGCCGATGCCCCTTTTGATGAAGCCTGTTTCGAGTCCGTCTTTTTGGGCTGGCAAACCGCGCGCATCTTCGTGGATGACTTCGATACCCCTTCGGCGGCGATGATGTGCCGTAGTTATGAATATTTTTTGGCGGGCGACCCCACGCTAAGCGCGGAATTGTGCCAATTCATCAGCGATGCCCCGCCCGAAGTAGGCGTGTTTCAATATATGTATGGCATGGTGCCGCTCAACAGCGCGTGGCAAGCGGCACTCCTTGAGGCGCACCCGTTGGAAACCATTGGGCGGCTGAATTTTCGCTGGCAACTGGGCACGCCCATCCCGACATGGCGCGATCATGTGCCGCCCGAAGCGCAAATCGTGGTGCTGGATCGCGCCCTCGCCGAACGGGTGGATCGCGATAAACAAATTTTCCCGGTGCCGTTCACGCGCTTGTTTTGGAGCGAATACGACCGCTACGACGCGCACGGTTATGGCGTCGCCTTGATGATCGACGATGCCTTTGCCAGCGTCGCGCTGGCGGTATCGGTCAGCCCGCGCGACGCCATCCTCAGCATCGACACGGCATATCGGTTTCAGCGGCGGGGCTATGCCAAATTAGTGGGGGCGGCATTCATCGAAGAGACGCTAAGGCAAGGGCTGTTGCCGGTGTGGGATTGCGACGATTTCAATGAAGCGTCGATCAAACTGGCGCGCGGTTTTGGTTTTGTCGAACAGCAACCGTTTGTCGAACTGGCGATTCCGGGGCGGCGGCGTCCCAAAATGCGCGATGGCTTGTGGCATTACAACTCGTCCCGCGCCGACGGGATCATTGTGTGGCGGCGTATCGAGAAATACGAATAGCCCCTAGGCAGTCCGCGCTGTTTTAGCCCGAATCAGACTCCAAGCGCTCCCACAAGAGTATGCCTGTGACGGTTGCGCCGCCACGCCGCTCGGCGCGCAACGTCAGATGCGTCCCGTTCCACTCGTAAAAACGTATTTGATCGGTGCCTGTCCATGCCGAGTATGAGCAGCCTTCAACATGATGCGTGACCGTGCCGGCGTTTTCATCCACGCTGTAAGTGCCAAAGTAACCGAGATACTCATCCAATGCCGTCGCCAGCGCGTCTAAGTCGCCCGCCACCGGACGATCGGCACGGGTCAGTTGCACGGACATTCGCCCCTCCGCCGTGTAGATCAAGGTGCCCGCCGCGCCTTCACCACGCGCATCGGTACGGTTGCCATCCAGTGCCACGTTTACCTGCTCAACCAGCCGATACACACCCACCAGACTCGCCATCATGCCCTCTTTGGATAAACAGAAACTCGCGCCACCCGCAAAATAAAAAAGGATGTGGGCGAGTGTCGCCCACATCCTTTTGATGATCCCTCTTTAGCCCGTTGGCGCTTACCCTTCGGGGTTGATTTCGGGGTTCGGGATAACGACTCCTTCGTCGCTATCGCCCATGGGGTCGGGTATGCCGACCAGCTCTAGCACGCGGTCGCGATCCACCGTCTCGGTGGTCAACAACTCGTTCGCCAAGCTATCCAGCTTTCCACGGTTTTTGCGCAACAGATCAATCGCATTGGTGTGCGCCCGTTCCACCAAACGCCGGATTTCGGAGTCGATTTTGGAGGCGGTCTCTTCGCTATAGCTGCGTCCCATCGCCATCGAATAGCCGAGGAACGGTTGGCGATCATCGTCACCGAAGTTGAGCAAGCCAAAGTCTTCGCTCATGCCCCATGCCGAGACCATGCGCCGCGCTGTCGCCGTCACCATTTGCAAGTCGTTCGAGGCACCCGTCGTGATCTCACCAATGGCGATCTCCTCGGCGGCGCGTCCACCCAAGCCGACGACCATCCGGTTGAACAAAAATTCCTTCGAGTACAAACGGCGATCATCATCAGGCTGAAATGCCGTCACGCCGCCCGCCATACCACGAGGCACGATGGTTACTTTGAAGACGGGATCGGCACCGGGCAGCAACGTCGCCACGACGGCATGACCGGCTTCGTGATAAGCGACGATCCGGCGTTCTTTTTCGTTCGACAGCGGCGGCGCTTCGGTACCCAGCGCGATGCGCTCGAAGGCTTCGCTAAAATCGCTGGAATTGATGCGTTTGCGGTTGCGACGCGCGGCGGTCAGGGCGGCTTCGTTCGCCAAGTTAGCTATATCCGCACCGCTGAAGCCGACGGTCACTTTGGCAATCGATTCGAGGTCGATATCATCCGACATCGGTTTGCCGCGCACATGGACTTTCAACATTTCCAAGCGCCCTTTGCGGTCGGGCAAACCGACGGTGACTTGACGGTCAAAACGACCGGGACGCAGCAATGCTGGATCGAGTACGTCGGGGCGGTTGGTCGCCGCCATCACAATCACGCTCTCGGTTTGGTCAAAGCCGTCCATCTCGGCAAGCATCTGATTCAGCGTCTGCTCGCGCTCATCATTGCCGCCGCCCATGCCCGCACCGCGCTGACGCCCGACGGCATCAATTTCATCGATGAAGACGATGGCAGGGGCATTGGTCTTTGCCTTGCCGAACAAGTCGCGGACGCGGCTGGCACCGACACCGACGAACATTTCGACAAATTCCGACGCGGCAATGCTGAAGAAGGGCACGTTTGCTTCGCCAGCGACGGCACGCGCCAGCAAAGTCTTGCCCGTGCCGGGGGGACCGACCAGCAAGACACCGCGCGGGATACGGGCACCGAGAGCGATGTATTTATCCGGCTCTTTCAAGAAATCGACGATTTCGACCAATTCGCGCTTGGCGGCATCTTGCCCCGCGACATCGACAAACGTGATTTTCGGTTTATCGGGGTCATATTGACGGGCTTGGGTGCGCCCAAAGCCGAAGATGCCGCCCATTTGACGTTGCGCGCGGCGGGTCGTCCAAAAGAGGAAGCCGACCAACAACAGCAAAGGTCCGAAATTGAGCAAGAACAATAAGATCGGGTTGGTGTCGCTAGAACGCCCGATGATCGTCACGCCGTTATCGCGCAAAATCTGCGGGAACTGCAAATCCGTGACCGGCAGCAGTGTCGTCGTGAACGAGCGCGATGTCCGTTGGGTCACGCCTTGTTGCAGCAGCGCCGAACCAGTGGGCGGATAGGTGACATCGGAGCGGAAAGTGCCGCGCGCGCTATTGTCTTGCAGCACGACCTCTAGGACATTGGAAGGACTCGCCGTTACTTGTTCGAGAAACACCGAGTAAGGGATGTCTATCGGCTGATTGGGAGAGACGCTGTTGACCATATCGGGCAACCGTAGCAAACTCCACAAGACGAGCAAACCGAGAAACACGAGCCAAATATAGCGCGTCCATTCGGGGCGGGGCGTGTTGTTCTGGGGTGGTTTCCCGTTGGAATTGTTATCATCCGGCGGGCGATTATTCGGTGGAGGGAACATTGAATTTCCTCATACTTGGTCACAAATTGAAAGCGAGCAGGCGGTTTCAGCCCGCATCGAGATAGAGCTATGATAAACCACGCCAGCAAAGGCAACGGTTCTATTATCTCTAAGATGCTACCCTGTCTCTATTAGATGCGCGTAAATATTTCCTTGAGAGCAGGATAGAGAGCTTGATAGGTTTCATAAGCGGCGCGGTAGGCTGGCTCGTGGGCGCTAGGCGCGACCGGATCGCTGGTGTGGATGGTGGCGCGGCACGCTGTCGGGACATCGGCATACACGCCGGCACCGACCGCTGCCAAGAGTGCCGCCCCAAACGCTGCGCCTTCGGTGCTGTTGGTGGTCACGAGCGTGGCACCCAGTACATCCGCCATGATTTGCCGCCAAATCAGGCTTTTTGCGCCGCCGCCGCTGATGCGCACTTCGCGCACGCCGCCGGGTGCCACTTCTTGGATCAGCCGGAAACTATCCTTCAAGCCAAAGGCGACGCCTTCCAGCACGGCGCGGGTCATGTGGGCGCGCGTGTGGCGCGCCGTTAAGCCGACGAACGCACCACGCGCTAACGGGTCGGGATGCGGGGTGCGTTCGCCCGTAAGATAGGGCAAAAAGAGCAAGCCCTCGGCACCGGGGGCGATATCAGCGGCGGGGGCGATCAAATCATCGAACGATTCGCCGTGCGCCAGCGTATCGTGATACCACTGCAAACTGCCCGCCGCGCTCAGCATCACGCCCATGAAGTGCCACATGCCCGGTACGGCATGGCAAAACGCATGGAGCCGCCCTTGCGGTTCAAAAGCATAAGACGACAGCGGTGCGAACACCACGCCCGATGTGCCGACCACCAAGCCGATGATGCCGCTTTCGACCGCGCCCACCCCGACCGCACCCGCTGCTTGATCACCACCACCGCCCACGATGGGGGTGCCCACCTTCAAGCCCGTTTCGGCTGCTGCTGCCGCGCTGACCACGCCCGTCACTTCGGAACCTTCTGCCAAGCGGGGGAGCCATGTTTCGGGGATACCGAGCGCCGCCACCACTTCCGCCGACCAGCGGCGATGGGCGACATCCAACAGCGAGGTGCCCGCCGCGTCGCTCAAGTCCATGACGGTATCGCCGGACAGTTGATAACGGATATAATCTTTGGGCAGCAGCATGTGGGCGGTGCGGGCAAAGGTTTCCGGCTCATTTTCCTGTACCCACAAAATTTTGGGGGCGGTGAAGCCGGTCAAGGCGCGGTTGCCCGTCAGCGCGATCAAGCGTTCAAAACCGATACGCTCGGTGATGGCATCACATTGTTTTTGGGTGCGCTGGTCATTCCATAAGATGGCGGGGCGCAAGACCTTGCCCTGTGCGTCCAATAGCACCAAGCCGTGCATCTGTCCGGTCAAACCGATAGCGGCGAAATCGTTGATCCCCGAGGCGGCGATGACCGCGCGGATCGACAAGACGATCCCCTGCCACCAGTCGGACGGGTTTTGTTCGCTCCACAACGGCTGGGGCTGGCTGATCGGTTGGGGGGTGGTGTGTGTAGCGATGACCGCGCCCGCGTCATTGATGATGAGCGCCTTCGCGCCCGTCGTGCTGATATCGAGTCCGAGTAAGTATGGCATGAAGGATCGTCCTTTATCATCTTGATGTCAGTAATTGCATGAGCGTAACGCAAAGGGGCGCATCGGTAAAGAGAGGCGTTGTCATGCAGTGCCTCGCCGCCTAACACTATTCTTCTTGATCGCGCCCCATGCGCACCCAACCCCGATGCACGACGCGCGCTTCTTCGACGGCGATGAAGGCGTTTTCGTGGGTATCGCGCACGACGGTCAACAACTTGGAGACATCCCTGTTGCTGACCACGCTCCGCAATATCATCACCATGCCGTCTTTGCCTTCGCCACTGGTGACGGTGACGCCAAAGCCCGCCGTCCGCATCGCCCCCGCCAACTTTTGCCCGTGTTCCGAGGCGATCACGTTCACGGTCATGTAACTAGTGATCAGCCGACGCTCCAGCAGGATGCCAATATAATTGCCCGCCGCAAAGCCGCCACAATAGGCGGTCAGGTTGAGGATATTGTTGAGGTCATTGGCGACACTGCCAATCGACAAGGCGAACAACAACGACTCGAAGAACGCCAAGACCGACGCCAAGACTTTTTGTTGCCGTGTCAGGGCGACCAAGCGCACCGTGCCGATGGCGGTATTCAGGATGCGGAGGGCAAAAATAAAGCTCGCAAAGCCGATATTTTGGGGCGAGAGATCAAGCGTCATAGATCGTGAAAGCCCTATCCGAAAAGATCGCTATTGTACACCCGTCCCGCGCCTTACGCCGTCCGCCGCTGCACCACCCGCATGAGCAAATCCTTGCGCACGAACAGCATGATCAGCAAGCCCGCCAGATACCCCATCAAGTGCGCCAAATTGCTGACGCCGCCGTCAAAATCGCCCTGCGTGATCGTTTGCAGCGACGGCAGCAAGTCGCGAATGCCGAAGTAAATGAGCAGTACCCACGCTGGCAACACGACATTGCGCGAAAACGCCGGCTCAATGCCCCGAATTGCCCGCACCGGCACGGACAAGAGTCCGCCCAAAAACCACAAACACTGAATTTGGGTACGTGGAAACAAGACCAAGAATGCCCCCATCAAGCCCGCAATCGCCCCCGACGCCCCCACCGATGGGATGTCGATATTGGCAGGGTTTAGCACCTCCGCGCCGATGTTGGCGACCATGCCCGCGCACAAATAAAAGAGCAAATAGCGCCATGGACCGCACGCATCTTCAATGCGCCGCCCGAACGTCCATAAGAAGATCATGTTGCCGAACAAATGCCACAAATCGCCGTGCATGAACATGCTGGTGAAGGTCGTGAAGGCACCGATGCTTTGCCCTTCGGTCATGAAGATGGCGCGGTAGCCATAAGTCCAAATTTTATCGACATAGAGTTGAAGCAGCGTGAGCGCTTCGCGCTGGTTTGCCAAAACATCAAAGGCGCGATAATAATCGGGCGCTTGCCACACGATAAAGACGAGAGAATTGATGATGATCAAGGCATAGGTCATCAGGGGCATGGTGCGATAGCGCACGGCACCGATATCGCTGATCGGCAGGGGATAAATGAACGACATGTTGATCAAGACCAACACGACGGTTAAGGCAAAAGCGATGAGCAACCCAAAGGCTTCCATGTCGTCCTTATTCCTCGCTCAAGAGTTCGCGAATATCGGGGATATAGTTCGGGAAGACCGGATTCAGCAGCAACTTGATTGAGTCGTTAAAGACCAGATAAAACGCTAAGCTGAGGATCACCAGCGCGAAGATGCCGAACAAGGTGCGCAACCACATGGGCAGGATCGGCAGTTGGGTCGGGTCTTGCAGCGGGCCGGGCGGTAATTGCACATGTTCTTCCCACGGTTTGATCTCGATGGCTTGCTTAAACTTGCCCTCTGGCTCGGCGGGCACGCTGCCCCCCAAAAAGGTGGCGACGCCTCGTTGTTGGGGTGACGACGTAGCGCTGACCAGCAAATAGCCGCCCACCAGCGACAACCCAATACCGAGGAGGTGGCGGGGGGATAAGCGCAATAAATTGAGTCCGGCGTCTTGCCACGCCAACAGCACAAAACCCGCCCCCACGCCGACCGCCTCGCGCAGTGCTAACGGGATACTGCCTCGTTCGACATCGGTGATCACGGGGGTGAAGCCCGACAGCGCGCTATCGGCTGCGCGCCGTCCTTTGCCGCCTTTTAGCCGTGCCGCCCGTTCGTAATAACTGACGGATTGGGTTTTGCGCCCTTGGGCATCCAACATATCGCCCATGCGCATCAGCAGTGCCGCGCTTTTTGGGCGGGCGGCGATGGCTTTTTCGAGCAGTTCGACAGCGCGGGCGGCTTGAATTTCTTCGAGCAGCTTCTCCGTGATCTTGATGATGGCGTCGTCGGGGGTGTCGGGATTGAGGACGATCTGTTCGCGCAGGGTATCGACGGCGGTGTGATCGCCGAGCGCTTTGTACACGTCAATGGTGGTCAAAAAGATGCTGAGCGAGGGGGTGTCCGCGTCGATAGCGCGTTGCAACAGTTCTTTGGCATCCTCGATATATTTCAGTTCGTACAAACGCCGTACCGCCCGTTGCAGCGTCAGCGGGTGATCGATCTGAATCTGCAAGGCGTTCAGCCATTGTTCGAGCGCGCCTTCGTCATCCTCATTGGCGCGGCATTGCTCGGCGGCATCGAGATATGCCTGAATTTGTTTTTCTTCGGCGGGGGTCAAAGCATCCCGTTGCGTTTTGGGGGTGCCGTCAGCCGACTCAAGGGCGGTGGGGGGTGGAGTCGGGACGGGGGTTGCCAGCGCCCCCCGCAATTTTGCGCGCAGTGCCAGCGCTTGTTCGTTGACGGGGTTGATCGCCAGTGCCCGCTCGACACATTGCATTTTGCGCGCTGGGTCGTCGGTGGTGCGCGATAACCACAACCATGCCATCTCGTTGTTGGGGTCAAGCTTTAGTGATTGTGAGAGCAGTTGGCGCGCTTTGACCGGATCGCGCGCTTCTTTTAACGCCAAAACGCCTTCGCGGAAGAGTGCTTGGGCATCCATTATTTCCCCCTTAACTCGTAGGTTGTTCCGTCGCTTCTTAATTATATGATGAAACTGAATCGGTGTATGGGAGAATAAACGGTTGTTCCCAATTGTGTCTGCTATCGGGATTGAGGTATCGTTAAGATAGGACGAACACATAAGGGATGAAGCGATGTCGGTACCAAGATTTTTTGTGCGCGGCGGCGGTTGGATTGTGATGCTGATTGTAGTTGCCCTTGCAGGGTGCAATTTGTCGACGACCGCGCCTATCCCAACGCCGCGCTCGTCATTGTTCACCCCTACCAACACGTTCCCGCCCGGACGCACAGCGCTGCCATCGCTCACCCCCTTTGATTTCTCAAATCCCAACCCGACCCCCCTCCCCGCTGCGTCACAGGTCACGGGTGGCGGCGGCACAGGCACCAACTGTATTTCCCCGGTCGGGTGGGTGGCGTATGCGATTGAGTCGGGGGATACCCTGAATTTGCTGGCAGAAGCCACCGACACGACCGCGCAAGCATTGGCACAGGCGAATTGCATCGTCAATCCCGATGCGTTGATCGTCGGGCAGATTATTTATTTGCCGATGGAGCCGGTGGTGGGGTAGGCGTTAGGCGTCGGGGAACATCCGCTGATCCATCGTCCCAGTATAGGCACAATCGGCAAAACTGGCGGGCTGTTGCGTTTGAAATTCGTGCTGCATGACTTTAACATAACGCCATG
>Ga0335394_10005303_pt1 | contig 14601 bp, 13 predicted proteins | sample MAT03_FD_205741 | JGI IMG/M metagenome (GOLD analysis project Ga0335394, IMG submission 205741) | Freshwater microbial communities from Lake Fryxell liftoff mats and glacier meltwater in Antarctica - MAT-03 (spades assembly) (version 2) ...
TTGAACCACTTGACTGTTCCGGTTGCCATACTGCGTGTTCCTTTACGGTTTGATCGAGAAGTCCGGGTGCGGCCATCGGTGGGTGGGTGGGGATGCGGGCGCGGTAGCGCCGCTGGTCCGTCCGCGGCAGGAGGAACCGTACGCCGAACAGCCTATATTTACGCGGTTCGGCACAAAGGCGTCAAGCAACGGCGGAATCTGGTGCCGTCCTCTTGTAAAAACTGTTGCAATCATCAAACATTGACCCCACTTTCATCCGGCGTATTGTGGCAGGCAATGAGCAATCAGCAGCAAACAGGCAATGTCCTCGAGGCCGAGAAGGCCAAAGTCAAGCCGCCGCCGTTGTACAAGGTCATGTTGCTGAATGACGACTACACACCGATGGACTTCGTCGTCGTCGTCCTGCAAACTGTGTTTGCCATGAGTCGCGAAAAAGCCACGCAGGTGATGTTGCAGATCCACCGGGAGGGCGTGGGCGTATGCGGCACCTTCACGCGCGAGGTAGCCGCAGCCAAGGTCGAACAAGTGATCAATATCGCGCGGAAGCACCAGCACCCGCTACAGTGCACGATGGAGGAGACGTAGGCGTTATAGCCTGCAGGAGCCGGATGTTCCGGTAACCCGCAGGCGACGAAAGGATGAGGAAGGTCGATGATCGCGCAGGAACTTGAAGTCTCCCTCCACATGGCCTTTGTCGAGGCCCGGCAGAAGCAGCACGAGTTCATTACGGTCGAGCACCTGCTATTGGCGATGCTCGATAACCCTTCGGCCGCCGAGGTCTTGAAAGCCTGCGGCGTCGACCTGGATGAGTTGCGCGGCGTGTTGGCCGACTTCATCCAGGAGCACACACCGCGTCTCGCGCCGCACTCCGACGCCGACACGCAACCCACGCAGGGCTTCCAGCGCGTCATCCAGCGCGCGATCCTGCACGTCCAGTCGTCCGGCAAGAAGGAAGTCACCGGCGCCAACGTGCTGGTGGCCATCTTCGGCGAGAAGGAATCGCACGCGGTCTATTTCCTCAACCAGCGCGGCGTCACGCGGCTCGATGTCGTCAACTACATCGCGCACGGCATCACCAAGACGCCGCAGCAGAAGCAGGAAAAGCCCGAGCCCAAGGTCGACGACGAGGGCGGCAACGAAGCCCAGGGCGCGCTCGAGGCCTATACGCAGAACCTCAACTCGATGGCCAAGGCCGGCAAGATCGATCCGCTGATCGGCCGCGCGCATGAGCTGGAGCGTGTCATCCAGGTGCTGTGCCGCCGCCGCAAGAACAATCCGTTGCTGGTCGGCGAAGCCGGGGTGGGCAAGACTGCCATCGCCGAAGGCCTTGCACGCCGCATCGTCGAAGGCGAAGTGCCCGATCTTTTGCGCGAGTTCCAGGTCTATTCGCTCGACATGGGCGCGCTGCTGGCCGGCACCAAGTACCGCGGCGATTTCGAACAGCGGTTAAAGGCCGTGCTGAAGCAGCTGGCCGACAGCCCCAAGTCCATCCTCTTCATCGACGAGATCCACACGATCATCGGTGCGGGTGCGGCCTCCGGCGGCACGCTCGACGCGTCCAACCTGCTCAAACCCGCGCTGTCGTCGGGTGCGCTGAAGTGCATCGGCGCCACCACGTACAACGAGTACCGGCAGATCTTCGAGAAGGACCACGCGCTGGCACGCCGCTTCCAGAAGGTGGACGTGCCCGAGCCGTCGATCGCCGAGACCATCGAGATCCTGAAGGGCCTGAAGACGCGCTTCGAGCAACATCACGGCGTGAAGTACGCGCCGGCGGCGCTGACCAGCGCGGCCGAGCTTGCCGCGCGCTTCATCAACGACCGCCACCTGCCCGACAAGGCTATCGACGTGATCGACGAAGCGGGCGCGGCGCAGAAGATCCTGCCCAAGTCGCGGCAGAAGAAGATCATCGGCAAGGGCGAGGTCGAGGAGATCGTGGCGAAGATCGCGCGCATCCCGGCCAAGAGCGTGTCGTCGGATGACCGCAATGCGCTCAAGACCCTTGACCGCGATCTGCGCAACGTCGTGTTCGGACAGAACAAGGCCATCGACGCGCTGGTGTCGGCCATCCGCATGGCGCGGTCGGGCCTCGGCAATCCGCGCAAGCCGATCGGCAATTTCCTGTTCAGCGGCCCCACGGGTGTCGGCAAGACGGAAGTTGCACGGCAACTCGCCTATTGCCTCGGCGTCGAGTTGCTGCGCTTCGACATGTCGGAGTACATGGAGCGTCATTCGGTGTCGCGTCTCATCGGCGCGCCGCCGGGCTACGTGGGCTTCGACCAGGGCGGCCAGCTGACGGAGTCGGTCACCAAGCATCCGTACAGCGTGGTGCTGCTCGACGAAATCGAAAAGGCGCACCCGGATATCTTCAACATCCTGCTGCAGGTGATGGATCACGGCACGCTGACCGACAACAACGGGCGCAAGGCCGACTTCCGCAACGTGATCGTCATCATGACCACCAATGCGGGCGCGGGCGAGCTTGCGAAGAGCACGATGGGCTTTACCGCCAGCAAGCAGGCAGGCGACGAGATGGGCGAGATCAAGCGCATGTTCACGCCTGAGTTCCGCAATCGCCTCGACGCCACGATCTCGTTTGCATCGCTCGACCACGACACCATTCTGAAGGTGGTCGACAAATTCCTGCTCGAGCTCGAGAACCAGCTGCACGAGAAGAAGGTCGATGCCACGTTCATGCCGGCGCTGAAGGAATTCCTGGCCAAGAAGGGCTTCGACCCGCAGATGGGTGCGCGGCCGATGTCCCGCCTGATCCAGGACACCATCCGCAAGGCGCTCGCCGAGGAACTGCTGTTCGGCAAGCTCACGTCGGGCGGCAAAGTCACGATCGATCTCGGCGACGACGAGAAGGTGAAGCTTTCCTTCGAAGAGGCACCAAAGGAAGTGGAGCCGGTGGCCTGACTCGCGGCTTCAGCAGCACCAATGACAAACGGCGCCGCGAGGCGCCGTTTGTCATTGCGGGAAACGACTTGCAGGCGAGGCTTAAGCCTCGCTGGTTTGGCGCGGCGTTGTACCTGCGAGGCTGAAGCCTCGCCTACAAAACCGGTTACACGCCCGCAGTGGAACCGTCGTTACGTCAGTGCATCCGCCCAGATGTTCTTCGCCCAGGCGAACGCGTACTCGCCTTCGACCGCGTTGGCGGCGGGCGACACTCCGCCCGAGCCCGGCACCGTCACCAGCGTCTTCTTTTCCTTGTCGTACTGGTGCACCGAGCAGACGTGCGCAACATCCTTGTCGCTCATGAAGCTGTAGCACGTGTTGTTCAGCACTGGCGTGGGGTTGGGCGCAACGCCCGCGAAGGCATTGAGGATGGCGGCGGCCGCCACCTTGCCGTGCTGGTTGGCCATGTGTCCTGACTTCGGCATCAGCGGCGCCGCCTGGATCGCGTCCCCCAGCACGTGGATCTTCGGCACCTTGATCGACTCGAAGGTGAGGAAGTCCACCTCGCACCAGCGATTGTTCGCCGTGATCACGCCGGCCTGCGCGGCGATGGCGCCAGCGCGATGGGGCGGAATCACGTTGAGTACGCTGGCCTTGACGTCGTCGGCCGTCTCGAACTTGAGCGTCATCGTGGCCACGTCGACATCGATGAGCACATGGTTTGGCCGGTACTCGACGATGCCCTTGTAGTCCTCATTCCAGGCCTTCATGAACAGGCCCTTCTTCGACGTGACGTCCTCGTTGCCGTCGAGGATGAGCACCTTGCTGCGCGGCTTGGCTTGCTTGAAGTACCACGCGACCTGGCATGCGCGTTCGTAGGGGCCGGGCGGGCAGCGATAGGGTGCGCGCGGAATCGAGATCGCGTACACGCCGCCATCGGGCATTGCTTCCAGCTGCCGGCGCAGCGCCACGGTCTGCGGACCCGCCTTCCAGGCGTGCAGCACCTTCTCCTGCGCGACGGCATTGTTGAGGCCCGGCACCTGGTCGTACAGGAAGTCGATGCCCGGCGAGAGGACCGCGCGATCGTAGCGCAGCTCGCGTCCGCTCGACAGCCGGACCAAGCCGCGCTCCGTGTCGATCGCGGTGGCGGTGGCAAAGATCACCTTGACGCCGCGCTTGACGAGGCCGTCGTAGCTCACCGTGATATCGGCCAACTGCTTGCTGCCTCCCAGCACCAGGTTGGACAGCGGGCACGAGACGAAGGCCGGATTGGCTTCGACGAGCGTGACATCGAGCGCACCGTTGCTCCACATGTGCAGGTACTTGGCCACCGTGGCGCCGCCGTAGCCGCCGCCGACCACGACCACCTTCGGTCCGCCACGTGCCGCACTTGCGCAGCCGCCGAGGGCGGAAGCCGCAATGCCGGTGGCGCCGAGGGCCTTCAGAAATTCACGTCGTTGCATGGGCATATCGTTCTCCTGGGCTCAACTTGACTAGCCTCCGCGGGCTCATGGCTTCTGGGCGGCGAACCAGCCGGCCATCAGGTCGATCTGCTCGTCGGTGTAGCCCTTCGCGAGCTGCTGCATGATCGTCGAGGGGGTGCGACCCGCCTTGTAGTCCTGCATCTTGCGGACGAGATCGGCTTTCGATTGGCCGGCCAATCCGGGCATGCCGCCGAGGCTCACGCCATTCGTACCGTGGCAGGCCGAGCATCCGGCGGAGAGATTGCGCGGCAGGTTGGGGTCGGCGGTCTGGGCGACGGCGTGCCCGGAGCAGGACAGCAGGAAAAACGATGCCAGCAGAAGTGGCTTGCGCACGGCTATCTCCTCGATGATCGACGCGCGCTTGCTGGCGCGTTCATGCATAGGATAGACGCAACTGCAGCGGTGTGTCATGCCGTGCGGTGCTAACGAAATGTCGATACGCGTCGCTGGCTGGACGCGGATTGTTGAGGCGACCACGCAACCCCCCACAGTCGCGCGGCGCCCCGGTACGAATGGAAACCCGATCCGCAAGCCGGAAAGGGTATCTCGTACGAACTGAGATCAGGCGGCCGAACCCGATTTCATGCAAAACAACGACATGCGATCCATACTCGATGCCGCATGTCCTATAACTTATATAAGATATGTATGCGTTGCAACACGAAAAATCATGCAATGGCGCTGTTTGTTTCCGTCTGATGGAAATGGTTTCTAACACATTGATTTATAGTAATAAATAATATATTGCAATGCGTCATTCTTCTTGCAAACTGCCCACTCGCTTGCTACCGTAGCTCCAACACGTGCCGCAACAAAACGCGGTGCGTGCATGGCCACCCCCGCCGCCTGCATTGACCAAGCGGCCAGACCGACGAAATGGGAGCAGCAAGCGATGAACTACGACCTCGAAGCAGCGCGACTGAAGAAGGACTGGGCGGAGAATCCGCGTTGGAAGGGCATCGAGCGCGGCTACACGGCGGAAGACGTCGTCCGCCTGCGCGGATCGATCCACATCGAGCACACGCTGGCGCGCCGCGGTGCCGAGAAGCTGTGGAAGCTCGTCACCGAGGAACCGTTCGTCAACACGCTGGGCGCCATGACCGGCAACCAGGCGATGCAGCAGGTGAAGGCCGGCCTCAAGGCCATCTATCTTTCCGGCTGGCAGGTGGCGGCCGATGCCAACATCGCCGGCGAGATGTACCCGGACCAGTCGCTCTATCCGGTCAACTCCGTGCCGATCGTCGTGCGCCGGATCAACAACACGTTCATCCGCGCCGACCAGATCCAGCACATGGAGGGCACCGGTGACACGGACTTCTTCGCCCCCATCGTCGCGGACGCCGAGGCCGGCTTCGGCGGCGTGCTGAATGCCTTCGAGCTGATGAAGTCGATGATCGACGCGGGCGCAGCGGGCGTCCACTTCGAGGACCAGCTGGCGTCCGTGAAGAAGTGCGGCCACATGGGCGGCAAGGTGCTGGTGCCCACGCGCGAGGCGGTCGACAAGCTGATCTCCGCGCGTCTCGCCGCCGACACGATGGGCGTGCCCACGCTCATCCTCGCGCGCACGGACGCCGAAGCTGCCGATCTCGTCACCAGCGACATCGACGACATCGACAAGCCCTTCTGCACCGGCGAGCGCACGCAGGAAGGTTTCTACCGGACGCGCAACGGCCTCGACCAGGCGGTCTCGCGCGGTTTGGCCTACGCGCCGTACGCCGACATGATCTGGTGCGAGACCGGCAAGCCCGATCTTGATTTCGCGCGCGCCTTTGCCGATGCGATCCACGCGAAGTTCCCGGGCAAGATGCTGGCCTACAACTGCTCGCCGTCGTTCAACTGGAAGAAGCACCTCGACGACGCGACTGTCGCAAAATTCCAGCACGAGCTGGGCACGATGGGCTACAAGTTCCAGTTCATCACGCTGGCCGGCTTCCACAGCCTCAACTACTCGATGTTCAATCTGGCGCACGGCTATGCGCACAACAACATGACGGCCTTCGTCGAACTGCAGGAGGCCGAGTTCGCCGCCATGCCGAAGGGCTTCACGGCCATCAAGCACCAGCGCGAAGTGGGCACCAGCTACTTCGATGCAGTCACGCAGACGGTGCAGGGCAGTGCCGCATCCACCACAGCGCTGAAGGGCTCCACCGAGGACGAGCAATTCTTCGACAATCCGAAGAGCGAGTTGCACGTCGCCAACGGCTGATTCGCCGCGTTGAACGTCGCCGCGCCACCAGCCTTTCGGGCCGGTCGCGCGGCGTTGTCATTTCCTGTAGGACAAGGGTGATGTCAGATCGATCTTCGCGAACCCCCGCGACGGATTGCGGTCACAGTCTTCATGACTGCCTTGTCCGTTCTCCCCGATCTGGCCATCCTGGACCCCGCGCCGCCAGCATCCGTACGGTTGTTCTTCGCCTTGGTGCCCGATACGTCCGTGCGGCTCGCGTTTGGCGAGCTGGCCCGTTCGGTGGCGCGCCGCTCACGCGGCCGCTCGATCTCGGCCGATCACCTGCACCTGACGCTGGCTTTTGTGGGCGACGTCCCTGCCCCGGCGATGTCCATGCTGCGGGCCGTCGGCGACGCGATGCCGCAGGTCGGCGCCACGCTGGTGTTCGACACCCTTGGCGCGTGGCGCGCGTCGGGCGTGGCGTGGGTGGCGCCCGCGGTCGTCCCGCAACCCATCACCGACCTGCATGCCACGCTGGCGGGCGCTCTGGCGCGCGCCGGATTCGTGCTGGAGGAACGCGCGTTCCGGCCGCATATAACGCTGGCCCGGCGCTGCGTGCAACCGCAACCGCGCACCCGCTGCGAGCCCTTGCGCTGGCGCGCCGACCGGCTGTGCCTGATCGGCTCGGAGTTGCAGCCCGAAGGCCCGGTCTATCGCGAGATCGCGAGCTGGCCGCTTACGATCGCGGAGTAGCTTCGTCTCCCGTGGCGACGGGTCGCAGCGGATCCGCGCACCATTCACTCCACGAACCCGGATAGAGCCGCGTCCCTCCGAGGCCCGCCACTTCCATCGCCAGGATGTTGTGGCAAGCGGTGACGCCCGAACCACAGGAGTGCACGACGACATCGGGCTTGGCGCTGCCCAGCAACGCGTCGAACTCGGTGCGCAACAGGGCGGGTGATTTGAACGTACCCGTCGCGTCGAGATTCTGCGTGTACGGTCGGTTGTGCGAACCCGGAATGTGGCCGGCCACCGGATCGAGCGGCTCCGTCTCACCGCGAAAGCGTTCGTGCGCGCGCGCATCCACCAGGAAGAGCGTGCGCCGCGCAAGGCTTGCGCGAACGCCGCTGGCGTTGACATGCGGCGTCACCTTGCGAATGGCAAAAGTGGCAGGCGCATATGAATGTGCCGCGGTGGAGACCGGGCGGTTTTCCGCCAGCCATTTCGCGTAGCCCCCGTCGAGCACTGCCACCGCGTCGTGCCCGAGCCAGCGCAGCATCCACCACATCCGCGCGGCGTACATGCCGGGGCCCTGGTCATAGATCACCACCTGCCGGTCCGCAGCGATGCCCGTCTGCGCGAATTGCGTGGCCGCGAACTCGGGCGTCGGCAATGGATGCCGGCCATTGGTGCCGGTCTTCACTCCCGACAGCGAACGGTCGAGGTGCACGAAGCGCGCGCCGGGAATGTGGCTGGCGCGGAACTGGTTCTCGCCCCACGCCTCGGGCCGCGCGAGATCGTGGCGGACGTCGCAGATGACCAGCGCGGGATCGTCGAGCATCCCGGCCAGCGCGGCGGTGGAAACCAGCATCGTGTGCATCGTGGCGGTGTCTTCAGTCGTTGATGATCTGCGGGGCCGGTTCGCGGCGTGCGCCGGGCCGGGACTGCACTGCGATTGAATCGGCGGCGCCGATCTTCACGCACCCGCCCATCAGCGCGAACGTAAGACCAGCCACCACCATCCACAGCGACTGCATGACGGCGCGGGGCTACAAGTGCGCGATGCGGGCTTCCATCTGGCGGCGATAGTACTCGTGGAAATGCTGCATGCCGTCTTCCATCGGCGACTGGTACGGGCCGATTTCACTCCTGCCTGCGGCGTGCAGCAGCTTGCGGCCGGCATCCATCCGCTCCGCGATCTCGTCGTCTTCCCGGGCGGTCTCCATGTAGGCCGCCTGGTGCGCCTCGACGAACTCGCGTTCGAACAACGCGATGTCTTCCGGATAGTAGAACTCCACCACGTTCATCGTGCGATCCACGGCCTGTGGCACCAGCGTGCTCACGACGAGGACGTGCGGATACCATTCGACCATCACGTTGGGATAGTAGGTGAGCCAGATCGCGCCGTGCGCCGGCATGGCGCCGCGGTAGTAGTCGAGCACCGCCTTGTGCCAGCGTTCGTAGACGCGCGAGCCGGGCTTGGCGAGACCGTTGTTGATGCCCACTGTCTGCACCGAGTAGCTGTCGCCGAACTCCCACTTCAGGTCGTCGCAGGTGACGAACTGGCCCAAGCCCGGATGAAACGGGCCGACGTGGTAGTCCTCGAGATAGACCTCGATGAAGGACTTCCAGTTGTAGTTGCACGCATGGAGCTCGACGCGGTCGAGCACGAATCCCGAGAAATCGAAATGGCGCACGCCAAGTGCTGCCAGGTCGCGCGCGACATCGCGCGGGCCGTCGAAGAGCAGGCCGTTCCAGTTCTGCATCGGCGTGCGGCCGAGGTTGAGGCAGGGCTTGTCCGCAAAATGCGGCGCGCCCAGCAACTCGCCCTTCAAGTCGTAGGTCCAGCGATGCAACGGGCACACGATGCTGTTGGCGTTGCCCCGGCCGTTCAACATCAGCGCCTGGCGGTGCCGGCAGATGTTGGACAGGAGCTCGATGCCGCCCGGATTGCGGACGAGCATCTGTGCCTCCCCGCGCGCGGCCAGCACCTGGAAGTCGCCCACGTTGGGCACCATCAGTTCGTGACCCACATAGCCGGGTCCGCGCGCGATCAGCAGGCGCTGTTCGGCGTCGAGGACGCGTGGATCGCAATACCATGAGACGGGAAATTGCGTCGTGGACTGACGCAGACGACCCGCCGCGGCGAGGTCAGACATCGGCCTACCCTTTCGTGAACCTATCGGTTGCTGGCAACCAACCCAACCCAACAACCCGGGACGCTTACGGCTTTAGTCTTCTCGAAAAAAGCCGCCCCGGACCGCTTTGCTAAGTCGGCCGCACGAAAGACTCGTGTAAGGCCGCGTCGTCAAAAGATGGTATTATAATCGGCTTTCTGCCATCAGGTCAAGACCTTAGCGCATTTTGACGACCCCCGGTGCCGCGTGCGTATCGGCAACGCGCCCCCGGTCATCCCCCCAGAACGCGCGCCCACCTTCGATCATGGCCAAGACTGCTGAACCGCCCAAGACTTTCGAGGCCGCCTTAGCCGAACTCGAAGCCCTCGTGGCTTCGATGGAGGACGGACAGATGCCGCTGCAGGCATCGCTCGCGGCCTACAAGCGCGGCGCCGAGCTCATTGCCTATTGCCAATCCGCGCTGTCGGACGCGCAGCAACAGGTCGAAATATTGGAGCAGGGCGTGCTGAAGCCTTTCGTCGCGGACGGCGGTGATGGATCCTGATCTCGCGTTCGAGGTCTGGTCCGGCGAGCGAGCGCAACGCATCGAGAATGTGCTGGCGGGCGCGCTGTCGCCACAGGCCGGCATTCCCGCGCCGTTGATTGACGCGATGCGCCACGCGGTGCTCGACGGCGGCAAGCGGATGCGCCCGTTGCTGGCCTATGCGGCCGGCGAATTGGCGGGCGCCGATCCGGCCGTGGTCGACGCGTCTGCGGCCGCGCTTGAAATGATGCATGCCTATTCACTGGTGCACGACGACATGCCTTGCATGGACAACGACGTGCTGCGCCGGGGCAAGCCCACCGTGCATGTGCAGTTCGGCGAAGCGATGGCGCTGCTGGCCGGCGATGCGCTGCAGGCGCGCGCCTTCGAGGTGCTGGGCGAAGCACCGCTACGCAACGCCGGTGCCGCGTGCGCGTTGCTGGCGGCATCCGCCGGTGGCGCGGGCATGGCGGGCGGGCAGGCCATCGACCTCGAGAACGTGGGCGTGGCGATGCCGCTTCCCGCACTGGAGACGATGCACCGGATGAAAACCGGCGCGCTGATCCGCGGGGCCGTGTTGCTGGGTGCCGCCTGCGGACGTCCACTCGCGCCGGCGGAAGAAGTCGCACTCGATCGTTACGCGCGCGCCGCCGGCCTCGCGTTCCAGATCGTCGATGATGTGCTCGACGCCGAAGGCGTAGCTAGCGTTTTGGGCAAGACCGCAGGCAAGGATGCCGCCAACAACAAGCCGACCTACGTGACGCTGCTGGGGCTCCCCGAAGCCAAGCGCCGGGCCGCCACCGTGCATGCCGATGCCGTGGCAGCGCTCGCGCCTTTCGGCACCGGCGCGCGTCGCCTGCGCGAGATCGCCGACTGGATCACGCGCCGCAGTTACTGATGGAATATCCTTCAACCATGTTTCCGCTGCTCGAAAAAATCAACAGTCCCGCCGACTTGCGCCTGCTCAACCGCGCACAGTTGCACGACCTCGCGCGCGAGTTGCGCCAGTTCCTGCTGCAATCGGTCGCGACCACCGGCGGGCACCTGTCGTCCAACCTTGGCACGGTTGAGCTCACGGTCGCGCTGCACTACATCTTCGATACGCCGGAAGACCGCATCGTGTGGGACGTGGGTCACCAGACGTACGCGCACAAGATCCTGACCGGCCGCCGTGAGGCCATGTCGGGCCTGCGGCAATGGGGCGGCCCGTCCGGCTTTCCGCGGCGCGGCGAATCCGAGTACGACACGTTCGGCACGGCGCACTCCTCCACGTCGATCTCGGCGGCGCTGGGGATGGCGGCGGCGGCGAAGCTGAAGAACGAGCAACGCCACGTGGTGGCGGTGATCGGCGACGGCGCGATGAGTGCCGGCATGGCCTTCGAGGCGCTCAACAACGCGCAGGGTGCCAACGTGCTGGTGATTCTCAACGACAACGAGATGTCGATCTCGGAGCCGGTGGGCGCGTTCAACAATTACCTGGCGAAGATCCTGTCCGGTCGCCTGTACAACACGGTGCGCCGCGGCAGCAAGGAAGTGCTGGCGAAGCTGCCACCGGTGCACGACCTCGCCAAGCGCTGGGAAGAACACATGAAGGGCATGGTGTTGCCCGGCACGCTGTTCGAGGAATTCGGCTTCAACTACATCGGACCCATCGACGGCCACGACCTCGAAACACTGGTGCGTACGCTCGCCAACGTCAAGGAACTGCCTGGCGCGCAGTTCCTGCACGTCATCACGAAAAAGGGCTACGGCTACGCCAAAGCCGAGGACGAGCCGATCACGTATCACGCCGTCACCAAATTCGATCCGGCGGTGGGCATGGTGCCGAAGGCACCGGGCAAGCCCACCTATACGCAGGTCTTCGGCGACTGGCTCTGCGACATGGCGGCCGCGGACGAACGCATCGTCGGCATCACGCCCGCGATGCGCGAAGGCTCCGGCCTCGTCAAGTTCTCGCAGATGTTCCCCCAGCGCTACTTCGACGTCGGCATCGCCGAGCAACATGCGGTGACCTTCGCCGCCGGCCTGGCCTGCGAAGGCATGCGGCCGGTGGTGGCCATCTATTCGACGTTCCTGCAGCGGGCCTACGACCAGGTGATTCACGACGTCGTGCTGCAGAATCTGCCGGTCGTCTTCGCCATCGACCGCGCTGGCATCGTGGGCGCCGACGGCGCCACGCACATCGGCGCGTTCGATCTTTCGTTCCTGCGCTGCCTGCCCAACACGACGGTGATGACGCCTGCCGACGAGAACGAGTGCCGGCAGATGCTCTACACGGCGGCCACGCTGGGCTCCCCCGCGGCGGTGCGCTATCCGCGTGGCGCGGGACCGGGCGCGCCCATCGAGGCCACGATGCGCGCGCTGCCGGTCGGCCGCGCCGAAGTACGGCGTGAGGCCAGGCGGCGCACGCATCGCGTGGCGTTGCTGGCCTTCGGGTCGATGCTCCAGCCGGCGCTGGCGGCGGCGGAGGAACTCGACGCCACGGTGGTCAACATGCGCTTCGTCAAGCCGCTCGACGTCGAGCTCGTGCTGCGGATGGCGCGCGAACATGATGCGCTCGTCACCATCGAGGAAAACGTCGTCGCGGGTGGCGCCGGCAGCGCCGTGGCCGAGGTCCTGGCGGCCGCCGATGTCGCCACGGCCATCCTGCACCTCGGCCTGCCCGATCATTTCATCGATCACGGCGATCCTGCCTTCCTGCTGGCGCATGTCGGCCTCGATGCCAGGGGCATCACCGCCGCGGTGCGCAAGCGCTTCGGCGCGCTGTCGTCCCAACTGCGGGTCAAGCCTGCGGCCTGATGCCGCCCCTTGAAAAACCTGATTCGAGACCTTCATGAACCGTCCTGAACAACCGGGCCACCTGATGCCGATCCCCGACATGCAGTCGCAGCGCGACGAGCGGCACCTGGCCATCGACCAGGTCGGGATCCGCAGCATCAAGGTGCCGCTGCAGTTTGCCGACCACGATGGCGTCGCGCAGTCCACCATCGCGATGGCCAGCGTCGTCGTGGCGCTGGCAGAAGACCGCAAAGGTACGCACATGTCGCGGCTCGTGATGCTGCTGGAGGAGCGGATGGCGCCTGGCGCGCCGCCTCTTACCGTGGCGGGCATGCGCGCGCTGCTCGACGACCTGGTGGTGCGCCTCGATGCGCCCGGCGGCCGGCTCGAGCTCGCGTTCCCGTTCTTCGTGCGTAAGATCGCGCCGGTGTCCGGCATTGCCAGCCTGCTCGACTACGACGTCCGGCTGGCCGGCGAGCTTACGGCCGGCCGCTACACCGTCACCGTCACCGTGGCCGTGCCGGTCACGTCGCTGTGCCCGTGCTCGAAGGAAATCGCGGACTATGGCGCGCACAACCAGCGCTCCACCGTCACGATTTCCGTGCGACCCAAGGTGTCGGTGCATGTCCACGACCTGCTGCGCATCGCCGAGGAAGAGGCGTCGTGCGAGCTCTACGGCATCCTGAAGCGCGCCGACGAGAAGTACGTCACCGAACGCGCGTACGACAACCCGCGCTTCGTCGAGGACCTGGTCCGCGGCGTGGCCGGCCGCCTGGCCGCGGACGCCCGCTTCGACGGGTTCGCGGTCGAGGCCGAGAACTTCGAGTCGATCCACAACCACTCGGCGTACGCGCGGATCGCGCGAGGGATGTAATCGCGCGCTGCGCGAACCTGGATTCGACGCTGTAGGCAAGGCTTCAGTCTCGCGGGTTCGGCGCTACGATATCCCCGCGAGGCTGAAGCCTCGCCTACACGCTTTCTCTAGCTACGATATCCCCGCGAGGCTGAAGCCTCGCCTACACGGTCACCGGGGCGCTGCTCATCGCGGTCGCGGCCCGTCGCCGCTGGTCCACGTCCTGTCGTCATTCATCCACGGCGGATAGGGCGTGCCGGTGCACTGCGCCTACAATGCGGTGCAATGCTTGCCGCGTTCAAATCCCGCTACGACGCGTTCGCACAACGCGTGCTGGCATCGCTGTCCGAGATCGAGCGCCGCGACGTGCGCGCCTTCGATCGCTGGTTCTACGCGCAGCGCGGTTGGCAATGGCTGATCGGCATCGTCGCGGCGACGACGTTCGTCGCGTGGCTCGCGTCGCAACTGCCGTGGAACATGTCCTTCGGCGAAGCGGCGATCCTGTTCAACATCGTCGTGCTGACGTTGATCTGGTCGGGGCTCTCCGCATGGTTTGGCTACCGGCGTTTCCAAGGCCGCATCTTCCGTTACGTGGTCGGCGCGCCGTTGCTGGCGTTGCTGGGAGCGCTGGTGGGTGCCAGCATCGCCGGTTTCGCGCAGGGAATCGATCCCTTTGCGTTCCTGTCCGACAGCGCGAAGCTCCGGCACGTGGTGACGGCGGCGCTGGTGTTCGGCTTCCTCTTCGCGCTGGTCACGGCGCTGATCGCGTCCTTGCGTAACCGCGAATACCGGGCGCTGACCGCGCACTTCGAAGCCGAAGCGCGGCAAAGCGAGACCTCGCGCCAACTGGCTGAATCGAAGTTGAAGCTGCTGCAACTCCAGATCGAACCGCACTTCCTCTTCAACACGCTCGGCAGCGCGCAGCAGCTGGCCGAGAAGGGCGCGCCGGACGCCGCGCGGCTGATCGCGGACCTGATCCGCTTCCTGCGCGCGGCCACTCCGGCGATGCGCGACGAGGTCACGACGCTGAAGGCTGAGGC
>Ga0335394_10005311_pt1 | contig 14587 bp, 11 predicted proteins | sample MAT03_FD_205741 | JGI IMG/M metagenome (GOLD analysis project Ga0335394, IMG submission 205741) | Freshwater microbial communities from Lake Fryxell liftoff mats and glacier meltwater in Antarctica - MAT-03 (spades assembly) (version 2) ...
AAGATTTTCGGGTCGTCCAACGACCGTCGCATCAAATCGACGCGCCCCCGTGTGGAATCGATCAACTCCATGGAGAACGAGCTTCGCGCGCTCTCCGACGCCCAACTCGCGGCGCGCACCGACCAATTCCGCACCGACCTGGCCAACGGCGCCGCGCTCGACGACCTCCTCGTTCCGGCTTTCGCCACCGTTCGTGAAGGCGCGCGGCGCGTGCTCGGCATGCGGCCCTTCGACGTGCAGCTCGTCGGCGGTATGGTGCTGCACAATGGCGGCATCGCCGAGATGCGGACCGGCGAAGGCAAGACGCTGGTGGCGACGCTTCCCGTCTATCTCAATGCGCTCGCCGGCAAGGGTGTCCACGTCGTCACCGTCAACGACTACCTCGCCCGTCGCGACGCCGAATGGATGGGCCGCCTCTACAAGTTCCTCGGCCTCTCGGTCGGCATCATCGTGCATGGCCTGTCCGACGACGAGCGCCGCGCGGCCTATGCCAGCGACGTAACCTACGCGACCAACAACGAGCTGGGCTTCGACTATCTGCGCGACAACATGAAGTACGACCGCCAGTCCATGGTGCAGCGCGGCCACAACTACGCGATCGTCGACGAGGTCGACTCGATCCTGGTCGACGAAGCCCGCACGCCGCTCATCATCTCCGGCCCGCTCGAGGACCGCTCGGAGATGTACAACACGATCGACGCGTTCATCCTGCAGCTCAATGCCCCGGACTACGAGATCGACGAGAAGCAGCGTACCGCGATCTTCACCGAGGAGGGCACCGAGAAGCTCGAGAACCTGCTGCGCGCGGCCGGCCACCTCAAGGGCGAGTCGCTCTACGACGTCGAGAATGTCGCCATCGTCCACCATGTGAACAACGCCCTCAAGGCGCACCGCCTGTTCAGCAAGGACAAGGACTACATCGTCCGCAACAACGAGATCGTCATCATCGACGAGTTCACCGGCCGCATGATGCCTGGACGGCGTTATTCGGAAGGCCTGCATCAGGCGCTCGAGGCCAAGGAGCACGTCGCGATCCAGCCGGAAAACCAGACGCTGGCGTCGGTGACCTTCCAGAACTACTTCCGCATGTACGGCAAGCTCGCCGGCATGACCGGCACGGCGCTGACGGAAGCCGAGGAATTCGCCAACATCTACGGCCTCGAAGTGACCGAAGTGCCGACCAACATGCCAGTCCGCCGCCTCGACGAGGACGACGAGGTGTACCGGACCGTCGAGGAAAAATACAAGGCGATCGTGCGCGAAATCCGCGAGGCCGCCGACAAGGGACAGCCCATCCTCGTCGGCACCACGTCGATCGAGAAATCCGAGCAGCTGGCCGAGCGCCTTGGCAAGGACGGCTTCAAGAATTTCGCGGTGCTGAACGCCCGCCATCACGAGCAGGAGGCGGCGATCGTCGCGCAGGCCGGCGTTCCGGGCGTCATCACCATCGCCACCAACATGGCCGGGCGCGGCACCGACATCCAGCTTGGCGGCAATGCCGACATGCGTATCGCCCAGGAACTGGCGGACATGCCGGCGGGTCCCGAACGCGAGGCGGCCGAAAAGGCAATCCGCGAGGACGTCCAGCGTCTCAAGGAAAAGGCCATCGCCGCCGGCGGGCTCTACGTGCTGGCGTCCGAACGGCATGAAAGCCGCCGCATCGACAACCAGCTGCGCGGCCGTTCAGGCCGCCAGGGCGACCCCGGCCGCTCGAAATTCTTCCTGTCGCTGCAGGACGACCTGATGCGCATCTTCGGCTCCGAGCGCATGGACGGCATGCTGCAGAAGCTCGGCCTCAAGGAAGACGAGGCGATCATCCATCCCTGGATCAACAAGGCGCTGGAGAAGGCGCAGAAGAAGGTCGAGGCGCGCAACTTCGACATCCGCAAGAACCTGCTCAAATATGACGATGTCGCCAACGACCAGCGCAAGGTGGTGTTCGAACAGCGCATCGATCTCATGGAAGGCGAGCATCTGACGGACACCGTCACCGAGATGCGCCAGGACGTGATCACCGATCTCGTCGCGAAGCACATTCCGGAAAACGCCTATGCCGAGCAGTGGGACGTGGCCGGCCTCAAGGAGGCCGTTCGCCAGAGCCTGAACCTCGACCTGCCGGTCGACGAGTGGGCGAAGGAGGAAGGCATCGCCGAGGAAGAGGTGCGCGAGCGCATCACGACCGCCGCCGATGCCGCGGCTGCCGATCGCGCCGGCCGTTTCGGCCCGGAAGTCATGGCCTATGTCGAGCGCTCGGTCATGCTGCAGACGCTGGACAACCTTTGGCGCGAACATCTGGTCAATCTCGACCATCTGCGTTCGGTCGTCGGCTTCCGCGGCTATGCGCAGCGCGACCCGCTCAACGAATACAAGGGCGAGTCCTTCGAGCTGTTCCAGGCGATGCTGGCGAACCTGCGCCAGGCCGTCACCGCGCAGCTCATGCGCGTCGAACTGGTGCGCGAAGCCGCCGAAGCGCCTCCGCCCCAGGCACCCGAGGCCTACGGCCATCACATCGACGGCACCACCGGCGAGGACGATTTCGGCGAAGGTTTCGGCGAGAGCCAGGTGGCCGTGCTGGCCGATAGCCGCGTCGTCGCCCCTGAGCAACGCGATCCGAACAACCCCACCACCTGGGGCAAGGTCGGTCGCAACGAGGCCTGCCCCTGCGGCTCGGGCAAGAAATACAAGCACTGCCACGGCGCGTTCGCCTGAGCGCCGGGGCCGCTAGGCACAAGGCCTGGAAGCTGGCCTAAGGTTGAACGGATCGAGAGGCTTCTCTGGCATCCGCCCATCAATTTCCGGCGATCGATGAACGATCAGCTGCGGGTTGATAGGGGCTTATCCTGCCAGACGTCCAATTCGCAGCCGACGGCCGCTTACGGCAAGCCCGCGCTTTCCATTTGGCTCAAGAGCCAGTCCGAAAAACACTTTGCCAACGGCGTGTCTTCCTCGCCTCCCCTGTAAGCCAGATAGAACGAACTCCTCGCGGGCACTTTTGTCGGTAGTGGAGCGACCAGAGCCCCCGATTCCAATGCTTTTTGCACAGTGATCGTGTCGCCAATGGCCAAGCCGTTTCCATACATGGCCGCCTCGATGGCGAGGCGCGCGTCGGACAAGAAATGTTCTCTGCGGATATGGTCGCGGGGAATGCCCGCCGCAGCCAGCCAGTTGGACCAGTCGACGCCGTTGTCGGCGTGCAACAGGACATGATTCCCGAGATCCTCGTTGGAGCGGATCGGATTGCTGTTCAGCAGGGCTGGACTACAAACCGGGAAATGCTCGAAGCGAGCAATCAACTTTAGGGAGAGGTTCGGCCAGTCTCCCGATCCGCAACGGACCAAAACGTCACCCTCCGGTTCAATCGGGGATGCTTCATACCCGATGGTTCCCAAACGCAATCTGATGCGAGGAAAGGACAGGGTGAACTGCTCAAGGCGGGGCAGCAACCAGTAGGACAGAAAAGCCGGCACGGCGAGCACCACCAGTTCACCTTCGAGCTCGCCGCTATCAAGACGCGCGACCGCACCTGCGATGCGTTGAAGTGAGATTTGAATGGTGGGGAGCAACGAGTTCCCCGCAGCCGAAAGCCTTAATTTGCTGCCGGACCGGATAAAGAGCTCGGCGCCAAGCTCATCCTCCAAGCCTCTGATCTGATGGCTCACCGCACCTTGAGTGACGTTCAGCTCAAGCGCTGCCGCGGACATCGATCCCAGCCGGGCGACCGCTTCGAAGGCCCTGAGAGCCCGCAATGATGGCATGCTGCGGTACATAGCCAGCCATGAGAAAAACTAATACTGCGCCGCAATATATCTCGTTTGACTGTCGAGGCAATAGTCAAGAATCTTTCGATGCTGGTGCCTGAGTAAAGGAAATTTCATGGCCGACAAAACGCGCGTGATCATCGACACCGACCCGGGCGTTGATGACGCAATCGCCATCCTTTTTGCTGCGGCATCTCCTGAAATCGACCTCGTGGGATGCACCACCGTTATCGGCAATACGCCTGCTCCAATAGGCGCTCGCAACGCTCTGACTATTCTGCAGTTGGTTGGCAGAGACGACGTCCCCGTCGCAGTCGGTGTTGACCGACCGATCGTTCATCCGCGGCGCGATTTTGTCGCGCGCCCGAGCAAAGTGCATGGTGACAGCGGCTTGGGCTCGCTTAAGCTGCCCGAGCCGAAGCGCGCTGTTGAGGCAACGCACGCAGTTCATTTTCTGGCTGAGCAGATCCGGAAATATGATGGTGCTCTCACCATCGCAGCGATTGGGCCGCTCACGAATCTCGCGTTGCTCTCGATCCTGTACCCCGACGAGTTCAGCAAGGTTGAACGCGTGATCGTGATGGGCGGTTCACAGCGAGAAGCAGGCAATCATAGCGGCGCTGCAGAGTACAATTTTTACACGGACCCAGTCGCCGCACAGCGCGTCATCGCTACCGCCAAAAGCCTTCACTTGCTCCCACTGGACGTCACGCACCAAGCCTCCCTGTTGCCCGAGGACGTAGCCAAGCTCAAGGCCCAACCGGGCGTCGCGGCGGCGGCTGCTGCTGAACTGCTGCAATTTTATGAGACATGGCATGTCGAAACCTACGGTACATCGCGGCTGCACATGCATGACGCGCTGGCGCTTGTCGCGATTACCTCGCCCGAACTCATTTCCTGGGTGCCGGCGACAGTCCGTGTGGGTTACGACGAAGGCTTCCTGCGGGGAGTCTCCATCATCGACCGATACAGCTTCGACTCCCCTGCCAACGTTCTTGTAGGCGACAGAGTCGACGAGGTCGAGTTCAGGCGGCTTCTCGTTCGCCGTCTCGGAGGGTCTTCGATTGAGTGAAACGTCCGCCACCTCTGCGATCACGCCTTCGGAACTTGCGGCATTGCCCATCAGGCCTCGGCGACACCCGCTGCGGATATTGGGTGCGGCGATCGTCATCGCGATGCTGGTCTTCCTGATCTATTCGTTTGCCAACGGCAAGTTGGACTGGAGCCAGTTCTCCAAATACCTGACCGCTGAGACGATTTTGCGCGGTGTCGTCAATACCATCCTGATCTCGTTCCTCAGCATGGTGCTGGGCCTCGTGCTGGGCACAGTCTTCGCGATCATGCGCCTGTCGAAGAACGTCGTCCTCTCGACTGTCGCCTGGTTTTACGTCTGGCTTTTCCGCGGTACGCCGCTCCTGCTGCAGCTGTTGCTCTGGTACAATCTGGCTCTGATTTTCCCGACGATCGGTCCATTTGAAACTGTCACGATCATGACACCACTTGTGGCCGCGCTTCTGGGCCTGGGGATCAAAGAGGGGGCCTACCTGGCCGAGATTATCCGCGGCGGGATAGTTTCAGTCGACTCTGGTCAGGAAGAGGCAGGGCGCGCGCTCAGTTTTTCCGGGCGCCAGCGCATGCGCTACATCGTACTTCCCCAGGCACTTCCAGCAATCGTTCCGGCGATCGGCAACGAAACCGTTGGAATGATGAAGACATCATCGTTGGCGGCGGTCATCTCCTTCAATGAACTGCTGACTGGCGCACAGATGATATATTTCAGAAATGGAGCCATCATCGAACTGCTGTTCGTTGCCGCGTTCTGGTACCTGGTGGTCGTTTCCGTGACCAGCGCCGTTCAGTTCCTCGTCGAGCGGTCCCTGGCAAAGCGTCGGGGAAGCTCCACGCGCGAGACGGCGATCGTCGGATACTTCCGAAAGGCGCGGGCGGCGCTGTCGTCATGAGCAATACGTTGGTCACCCAGGGTTTGCGGAAGTCGTTCGGGCCAAACCAAGTGCTTCGCGGCATAGATTTGACCTGCGACAGCGGCGAAGTCATCTGCGTGCTGGGTCCGTCGGGATCCGGCAAGAGCACGCTGCTTCGCTGCATCAACCATCTAGAAACGCCCGACGCGGGCATCGTCATGATCAACGGCGAGGTTGTCGGGTACGATGTCCGGGACAATTTTCTCGTGGAGAAGACCGACCGTCAGGTCGAATTCCAGCGCCGTCAGATCGGCATGGTGTTCCAGAGATTCAATCTCTTTCCCCACCTTACCGCCGAGCAGAACATTGCGCTGGCCCCCATCAAGGTTCTCGGCGATCCGCCTGCGAAAGCCAGGCAGGCCGCTCAAGAGCTGTTGAATAAGGTCGGACTGGCCGACAAGGCAAATGCCTACCCTTCACAGCTCAGCGGCGGCCAGCAACAGAGGGTCGCGATCGCGCGTGCGCTCGCCATGCGGCCCTCACTCATGCTGTTCGATGAGCCTACCTCTGCCCTCGACCCGGAGCTTGTCGGAGAGGTGCTCACCACGATGGCCGATCTCGCGCGGGAGGGGATGACCATGATCGTCGTCACGCATGAGATCCAGTTCGCCCGCGAAGCGGCAACACGGGTCGTGTTCATGGACGAAGGCGTCATCGTTGAACAGGGTACCCCTGAAGACGTTCTGCACAGCCCGAAATCACCGCGCCTGCAGTCCTTCCTTGCCCGCGTCCTGCAATCAAGCCCGCCGTCCCCGCACAGTCGCGAGGACTCAACTCCCACCAAAAAGAAGAAATGATCGAGGTGAACACAATGTGGAACTATGCAAATGGACTATTCGCCGTAGCTCTTCTCGGCGCGACAACATGCAGCGCGCTCGCGGCGTCTGCCGGACCAGTGGATCCGGCCATCACCGCGCTGATCCCCCAGTCCATCAAGGACGCAGGGAAAATCGTCAACTACGTCAACATCCCCAATCCGCCCATGGAGTACCAGGACGACTCGGGCGTCCTGACCGGGTTCGACATCGACCTGGCCGACGCGCTGTCAGGGGCTCTGGGTCTTCCGATCGAGAATCAGACGACGCCAGACTTCGCCCAGCTCATTCCCAGCATCCTGAGCGGGCGGGCGAATATTGTCCTGAGCGGCCTGACAGACAAAGCCGAGCGCCGCGAAAAGGTAAGCTTCGTGAACTATTTCAAGTCTGGCAATCAGTTCATGATCCTGGCCGATTCCGCAGACAAGTATAAGGCCGTTGTCGATCTGTGCGGCGAGACGGTCGTTGCCTCGACGGGAACGAGCTACCCGGACGTGGTTGCGGGATTGTCGGAATCCGAATGCACTTCCAAGGGAAAGCCCGCGATCAACATTATCGGTGGAACCTCCACCCCCGATCAGCTGCTTCAGATGACGACCGGGCGTGCGGTGGCAATCATGATGAGCACCGAAATCCTCGGTTATGAGGTTGAGAAGAGCGATGGAAAGTATGCGCCGCTCTCCGAGCCGGTCCAGAACAACTTCTACGGCATTATCTTCCCAAAAGATCAGCCGGAATTCGGGCAGGCGATTCAGAAGGCTCTGCAGACTTTGATCGACAACGGAACCTACGTCAGCCTGCTGAACAAGTACGGCCTCTCGGTCGGCGCGGTTACCGAAGCGACGATTAATGGCGGTAATCCCTGATCAGACAACAAGCTCGGCTCCGTCGCGTTAGATGGGGTATATCCGACGTGCTTTAAGTCTTTGTTTTGATGCATGTCGCCCAAAGCCGGATCTCACTTTTGGGCGACATGCATTAGCTACAGCACCAGGATCGTCGCGAGCGCCAGCATGAGCCCCATGCCGGCAATGTCGGTTCCGGTGGTGAGGAAGATGCTGGAAGCCGTGCACGGATCCGCGCCCATCCGGCGCAGCGTCAGCGGAACCAGCACGCCGAACAGGCCGGAAGCCATGCATGCGCCGGTCATGGCGAGCAGGATGACGAGCCCGAGCATGGGGCCTTCGGGACTGGAAAAGCCACCCGAACTCCAGATCATCGCGAGGCCTGCGACCGCCCCGGTGAGCACGCCGTTCAGCGCGCCGAGGATCAGTTCCTTGCGGATGAGCTTGCGCACCGGAAAGTGCTTGAGGTCGCCGAGCGTGATGCCGCGCAGCGTGATCGCCAGCGCCTGGCATCCGGTGTTGCCGCTCTGCCCGGCGAGAATGGGCAGGAAGGCCGCGAGGGTGACGATCTGCGCGATGGTGCCCTCGAACAGGCTGACCACGAAACCGGCGACGAAGGCGGTGAGCAGGTTAACCTGCAACCAGCCGTGTCGCATCTTGAAGGCCCGCCAGATGCCTGTGTAGAGCCGCTCCTCCTTGTCGACGCCGACCATCTGGCCCGACTGGGCGCTGATCTCGATCGCCTGGCGCTCGAACAGACGCCAGCCGCGCACGATGCCGATGACGTGATGGTCGGCATCGACGACCGGATAGACGGGGTAGTGGCGATGGATGGCCGCGCGGTCGGCATCCGCCAGGTCCATGTCGGCGGTCAGCGCGAACGGCGCGGGCAGCATGATGTCGCGCAGCGGCTGGTCCGGATCGGCCAGGATCAGGTCGCGGATCACGATCAGCCCGGTCAGCCGCTCCTCGGCATCAGTGACATAGATATAGGTGATCAGCCGGGGCGACTCGTGGCCGCGCAGGAAGTCGATGGCTTGCTGGGCAGTCGTGGTCTGCGGCAGCACGGCCAGCGCAGGCTCCATCATCTCCCCGACGGTGTTTTCCTCGATGCCGCCCAGAGGACCCTGGACTTCTGCCTGCAGGTCGGCCGGCAGGTAGGCGCGGATGTGGTCGACGAAAACCTGCGGCAGCTCCGCGAAAACCGCCGCGATGCGCTCCGGGGTTTCCTTTGCCAGCATATGGGCGCCGTCGAGCGGCACCCGGGCCCGGACGGCCCGGACAAGGCGTGCGATTTCGTCATCTTCGCTCATCGACGTTCTCCGGACCCGACTCTAAGGCCGCCCGAGAAAGATTGACCCCGCGGCAAGCGATTGAGCAAGGGAAATTCCGAGGATGCGAACACCGCCGGAGCTGGCCTGGATTGGGGGCGACGCCTTGCAATGACCGTCTTTCGAGGCTCTGCCGCCTGAAACCTATCGCGTCGCCCAACCGTTTCTTAAACAGTCTCGAATAGGGTTTCGGTCCTTGACGGAAGACGGAGTGTAGTGCGTGCGCTTTTCCGCGGCAACGACCGCCGACAGGCTGCTGCCCGAGCGGCTGGCCGCGCGCGCGCGCCCGTGGCTGGGCCGCGTCGATGGCGTGCTCATGGCCAGCGACGAACGCGGCGAGGCAAGTCGCATGTCGCTGATCGCCTTCGCCATCCGCATCGTCAGTGCCGGCATCGCCTTCATCAGCCAGGTTTTCCTGGCCCGCTGGATGGGCAGTTTCGAATACGGCATCTTCGTGCTGGTCTGGGTCACCATGGTGATCGCCGGCAATATTTCGTGCCTCGGCTTCCACACCTCGGTCATCCGCTTCATCCCGGAATATCGGGAGAAGGGAATGCTCGACGAGCTGCGCGGCATACTGGTGGTGAGCCGGCTGTTCGTGCTGGTGGCGTCGACGGTGATCGCGGCACTTGGCGCGCTCGGCGTGGTGTTCTTCGCACCGCACATCGAAAGCTACTACGTCGTTCCCTTCGTGCTCGGTTTCGTCTGCCTGCCGATGATCGCGCTCTCCGACCTGCTGCAGGGCGTTTCCAGGGCGAACACCTGGGCGTTCTTCTCGCTATCGCCGACCTACCTGGTGCGGCCCGTGCTCATCCTCGTCTTGATGGGCGCGGCACTTCTCGCGGGTTATGCGCCCGATGCGATCACGGCGCTGACCGTCGCCGTGCTGGCGACCTATCTGACGACGCTCTGGCAACTCGTCGGCGTCGCCGGGCGGATGGAGCGCAACCTGACCGTCGGCCCGCGCAAGATCGATTTCCGTCTGTGGGTCGTGGTTTCGCTGCCGATCTTCCTCGTCGAGAGCTTCTTTTTCCTGCTGACCAACGCAGACGTGCTGCTGGTTGGCTTCTTCATGCAGCCCGAGGACGTCGCCATCTATTTCGCCACCGTCAAGACGCTGGCGCTGGTGCATTTCGTCTACTTCGCGGTCAAGGCGGGCGTTGCGCAACGCTACGCTTCCTACACGCATGGCCAGCAGGAAAAACTCGCGGCCTTCGCGCGCGAGACGGTGGCCTGGACCTTCTGGCCGTCGCTGGCGATGGCGGTCGTGGTGCTGCTGCTCGGCGAGTGCATGCTGAGGCTGTTCGGACCGGAATTCGTAGCCGGCTACCCGCTTTTGTTCCTGCTCTGCATCGGCGTCGTCGCGCGCTCGGCCGTCGGTCCCTGTGAAAGCCTGCTCACCATGACCGGCAACCAGAATGTCTGCGCCCTTGTCTACGCGCTGACCCTGGCGCTAAACATCGTGCTCAGCATCGTCCTGATCCCTCTGTACGGCCTGTGGGGGGCGGCAATCGCCACGACCGTCTCCATGATGTTCGAGGCGGCGGCGCTCTCCTTCACGGTGTGGCGGCGGCTCGGCATAGTCATGGTGATCTTCTTGTCCAGCCGCGCGGAAGCGAGAACCTGATGGCCGCGATCCCGCTTCTGGAGGAAACGAGCGGCGGCCCGGCCGGCACGATGATCGCAGGCATCGCCGGCATGACGGGCAAGCATGTCGACCCGGCGCTGGTCGAACTGCTGGCCGAGCGGCGGCCGCAGCGCAAGCTGGCGATCTACGCGGCGTCCGCAGGCTTCGATCTCGTCGAGGAACTCGACTATCTCAGTTCGCGCACCATCGAGCCGAATGTCTTCTTCAATCCTTATTTCCTGGCGCCGGCGATGCCGCGGCTCGAGGATCGCGAGGTCCGGCTTGCGGTGATCCGCGACGGCGACGAATACAAGAGCCGCCTGCGCCTGCTGGTGCCCTTCTCGGTGGAGCGGCCGGGCATTCCGCTCGGCGTGCCGATCATGCGGACTTGGGCGAGCCCGTTCGGGCCGCTCGGCACGCCGCTGCTCGACCGCGACGACCCGGTCGGCGTGACCGAGGACTTCTTCGCCATGCTGTCGCGGCCGCATCTCAAGCTGCCCAAGGTGCTGGTGCTGCCCGACATGCGTCTCGACGGACCCGTTGCGGCGATGCTGAGGACCGTGGCAGAGGCACGCGGCCTGCCCATGGCGACGACCGGCGAGGTCGAACGCCCGTTCATCGACAGCACGCTCGACGGCGAGGCCTACCTGAAGGCATCGCTCAACAAGCATCGCTACGGCGAGTACCGCAGGCTGAAGCGCCGGCTGGCCGAGCAGGGCGAACTCGTCCACGAGGTCGCGCGCGTGCCCGAGGAGGTCCGCGTGGCAGTCGAGGGCTTTCTGGCGCTGGAAGCCGCCGGCTGGAAGGGCCGCAAGCGCACGGCGATGATCATCGACCGCTACCAGGCCGCCTTCGCGCGCGAGGCGGTCCACGGCCTTGCCGAGCAGGACCTCTGCCGCATCCATTCGCTGACGCTCGGCGGCAAGCTGATCGCCAGCCTGATCGTCTTCGTCGAGGCCGGCGTCGCCTACACCTGGAAGACCGCCTATGACGAGAATTACGCGGCCTTCTCGCCGGGCGTGCTGCTGATGATCGAGGTGACGAAACAACATCTCGACGATCCGAACATCGAGATCACCGATTCCTGCGCGGTGCCCGACCATCCGATGGTGTCGCGGCTGTGGAGCGAGCGCAAGCGGATGGGGACGCTGGTGATCGGCATGACGCCCGCGGCCGACCGCATGACCCGGCAGGCAGCCTCGCAGCTTCACCTCTACCAGGAGACGCGCAACCTGGCGCGGATGGTGCGCAACCGCGTGCGCGGCCTGCTCAAGCGCCGGTGACGGCGGAGGCCTCGCGTTTCGCCCGATCGCGGAAGATGCGGCGGATCACCTTGCCTGTCGTCGTCAGCGGCATCGAATCGACGAATTCCACCTCGCGCGGATATTCATGCGCCGACAGCCGCTCGCGCACCCACTGGCCGATCTCGGCGGCAAGTTCGGGGCTGCCCTCGACGCCGTCCTTGAGGACGACATAGGCCTTCACGACCTCGGTGCGCAGCGTGTCGGGTTTGCCGACGGCGGCGGCAAGCGCTATCGCCGGGTGGCCGGTCAGGCAGTTCTCGATCTCGCCGGGGCCGATGCGGAAGCCGGAAGACGTGATGACGTCGTCGTCGCGACCGAAGAACCTGATGTAGCCGTCGCCGTCCTCGACACCCTGGTCGCCGGTGATCATCCAGTCGCCGATGAATTTTTTGGCCGTCGCCTCCGGGCTCTCCCAGTATTTCAGGAACATCACCGGATCGGGCCGCCTGACCGCGATCTGGCCGACTTCGCCAGGCCCGACCGGCCGGCCCTCGGTGTCGATGATCGAGACGCGGTGGCCGGGGACGACCCTGCCGATGGCGCCGGCACGGCTGACGCCGATGGCCGCGCAGGAACCCAGCACGAGGTTGCATTCGGTCTGGCCGTAGAACTCGTTGGGCGTGACGCCGAACGCCTCTTTCGTCCATTCGTATGTCTCGGCGCCGAGCGATTCTCCGGCCGAGCAGATCGAGCGCAGGTTCAGCCTGAACCGCCCTCTGATGTCGTCGACGGATCTGAGCATTCTGAGCGCGGTCGGCGGGATGAAGGCGTTCCTGACGCGCATCTTCTCCATGAGCACGAGCGCGGTCTCGGGATCGAATTTCTCGAACCGCGCGGCGACCGCCGGAATGCCGAGATAGAGCGACGGCAGGAGCGCATTGAGCAGGCCGCCGGCCCAGGCCCAGTCGGCCGGCGTCCACATCAGATCGTCGGGCCGTGACGGGAACTCGTAGGCCATCTGGAAGCCCGGCAGATGCCCGAGCAGCACCCGATGCGGCAGCAGCGCTCCCTTGGGAGGGCCGGTGGTGCCCGAGGTGAAGATCATCAGCGCCGGGTCGTCGGGGCCGGTCGCTTCGGCCTCGAAGACAGGCGAATGGTCGGCGATCATCTTAGCGAACTCGTCCGAACCGTCGCCCGCGACCACGACGCCGTCGAAGCCGGGCAGGCGGCCTGCGATGCGCGCCAGCCTGGCCGCGCCGGCGGCGTTGGTGACGACCAGCCGCGCGCCGGCTGTCTGCAGGCGGTATTCCAGCGCCTCCGGGCCGAACAGCAGCGCAAGCGGCAGCGCGATGGCGCCGAGCTTGTAGATGGCGAGATGCGCGATGACAGTCTCGAAACTCTGCGGCAACAGAAGTGCGACCCTGTCGCCGCGCCTGATGCCGCGCGCCCGCAGCGCATTGGCGAAGGCGTTGGACTTTTGCGACAGTTCGAGAAAACTCAACCGGTCGGGCGCACCGTCGGCGCGGTAGTCGAACAGCGCCGTCCTGCCGGGGTCTTCCGCCGCCCATCGGTCGGCGACCGCAACGCCAATGTTGAAGCGCTCGGGGATGGCCCAGCGGAAATTGCGGTAGAGGGAAGCATAGTCATCGCTATCGAGCATGGACGGCGGCTTCCTCAGTCGGGGACCAAAGTCGGCGGGGGGTCAGGCACTCGCGTGGCACCTGCCGGCTGGTGTGTCGCGCCTTTCGTCAGTCTCTTTGTAGCGAACGCTCTTCCGGAGTGGGATTTCAGGTATTTCTCGAACTCGATAGCGCGCATCTTTTCGGGAAATGCGCAGTACCACAGCAACTCCCATGGAACGTATTTGGCGGTATGCCGCGACTTACCGGCGTTGTGATCTGCCAGACGCTGTCTAAAATTCGACGTTGAGCCCGTATATTCCTGATTATCTGAAGTGAGGCTTCGGATGATATAGACATACCACATGTCTTTCCCCGGTCCGTCTTCGCCCTGGCGGGCTACGCCGGACACTGCTTCGGCCTAATGGTCTCGCGTGGCTGCGCCACGCGCAGCCCATAAGGGCGAAGCGTGGTGCCCCTGGCCGGAATCGAACCAGCACTCCTTGCGGAACTCGATTTTGAGTCGAGCGCGTCTACCAATTCCGCCACAGGGGCCAAGCCCTTACGGACCTGAACGGCAAGCCGGTTACTTGAGACGCGGGCGAACGTCAACTGAGGGGGCGATGCTCGCCAACGCCCCTGCCCGGCGCTTTGGCGCAACGCTGCGGCTTTTGCGCGCGATTCACAGCGAACGGGGCAAGGCGGGCGGACTTAGGCGCGACGGGCGCCCACCGGGCATTGTGCAGTGCCAAAAATCTCCCTAAACACGCTATCGCAAATCGGAAACGCCGGATGCTTCGAAGACTTTACGACTGGACGATGGCGCTGGCGCGCACACGTCATGCAGAGCGCTCTCTGGCCGGCATCTCGTTCGCCGAGAGCTCGTTCTTCCCCATCCCGCCGGATGTCCTTCTGATACCAATGGTGCTCGCCCAGCGCGAACGCTGGCTGCGCTATGCGCTGGTGTGCACGGTCGCTTCGGTGTTGGGCGCGCTGCTGGGCTACTTTATCGGCGCCGTGCTGCTGGATACGGTGGGGCGACCAATCATCGCCTTCTACCACGCGGAAGACGCGTTCGTCCGTATCCAGGACTGGTATGACACATGGGGCGCCTGGGGCATCCTGTTCGGTGCGGTGACGCCGTTCCCCTACAAGATCCTGACGATCTTCTCCGGTTTTGCCGGCTTCAACCTCGTCACGCTTATCATCGTGTCGATCATCGGGCGGGGCCTGCGCTTCTTCCTCGTCGCATGGCTGCTCCAGAAGTTCGGCGAGCCCATCCGCACCTTCATCGAGAAGCACCTCGGCCTTCTTTTCACCCTCTTCGTGGTGCTGCTGATCGGCGGTTTCGTCGCGGTACGCTACG
>Ga0335394_10005312_pt1 | contig 14586 bp, 14 predicted proteins | sample MAT03_FD_205741 | JGI IMG/M metagenome (GOLD analysis project Ga0335394, IMG submission 205741) | Freshwater microbial communities from Lake Fryxell liftoff mats and glacier meltwater in Antarctica - MAT-03 (spades assembly) (version 2) ...
CACGTCGCCATAGCGCCGTCCCGGCTCAGGGCTTGGCGCTTGCGCGATCCGGCGGAAGCAGGCTCTCGCGAATCGCCCCGCGCAGCAGTTCCTGTGCGCTGGCGAGCGGCAGAGCCTGCGCGAGCCAGCGGATGCAGAGGCCATCGACCAGGGTAATCAGGATCTGGGCGGTCGCTTCCGGGTCTACATCGGCCCTGATCGATCCGTCATCCACACCGCGTCCGATCGCCTGCTTCACGGTCAGCACCCAGGAGCGGGTGATCTCGCCTACTACCGGCTGGAACTCCCCGTCGTATGCCGCGCGCGCGGCCGCCTCACCCCATACAACTGCGGCGTCACGGACCTCCTGGCTGTCATCGAGTTCAGCCATCAGAGCCGCTTCCAGAGCCTCGAAACCGGTCCGGTCGTCTGAATCGATCAGCAGTTCGGTGGACGGAGCCCGCTCACTCGCCAGACCGAAAGCGGCTCGAGCCAGGCCCAAACGATCACCGAAATGGTAGTAGATGAGGGCCACCGAAACTCCCGCTTCGGCGGCAACCTGCTCCACCCGAAGGTCGGCGATCCCGCGGACGGCAATCGCGTGAGCGGCGGCATTGAGGATTGCCGTGCGTCGGGGTTCGGAGCCCCCCGACTCCTTCTTTCCGGATCGCACCTGAGTTTCTGGAGGCGGGGTCACTGGCTGGCGACGTGACTCAGGAAGCTCAGACCTTTTCGGCCAGCGGGCCGTAGGTGTCCGGCCGCCTGGTCCCGAGGAACGGGAAGAGGTCGAGCCAGTCCTTGCGCTGGTCGAGGTCGAGGTCGGCGACGATCACCGCAGCGCGGTCGCGCGGAGCCTGGGCCAGGACACGTCCGTACGGGTCCGAGATGAAGGATGAGCCGTAAAAGGTCAGGGGCTCCTCGGTCCCGATCCGGTTGACCGCGATCATGAAGGTGCCGTTGGCGATGCCGTTGCCGACGATCACGCGCTCCCAGAGCGGCTCGGTGTCGAAGCCGGGATGGTCGGGCTCGGAACCGATCGCGGTCGGGTAGACGATTACCTCTGCCCCACCGAGCGAGTAAGCCCGGGCGAGTTCGGGAAACCACTGGTCCCAGCAGGTCGGGAAACCGAAGCTGGCCTCCCCCACTTCGACCACCGGGTAGCCGGTGTCACCGGGCCGGAAGTAGCGGTCCTCGTAGTAGCCGGCGGTGACCGGGATGTGGAGCTTGCGGGTCCGGGCGATCAGTTCACCGCCGGGGGCGACGCAGATCGCTGTGTTGAAACCGAGCCCGCCGTCATCAACGCTCTCGTAGAGCGATGCGTGGATGTTGGCGCCGGTCTCAGCCGCCATCTCGCGGGCGAAGGTTGTGGTCGGTCCGGTTTCGACGTCCTCGGTCATCCCGGCAGCTTCCTCAACCCGGTCCTCGGTGACCGCAAAGTAGGGCGATAGGGTCAGCTCCTGGAGGCATACGATCTGAGCGCCCTGGTCGGCAGCCAGGCGGATTCCGGTGGCCAGTGACTTGAGGTGCTCGTCCGGATCGGGGTACCACTTCTGCTGGACCAGACCGACCCGGTAGGGCTCGCGGCGGGGCTGCTCGACCCGGGCCAGTGACTCCGGCGGCGGGCCGGTGGCATCGACAATCTCGAATTCGTGCTCGGTCAATTCAGTTCCTCAACCTTCTCGTCGCCGGGATGCGGGGACCTGCTGGGTGATGCAGTGAATGCCGCCGCCGCCGAGGGCGAGTGTCCGGCCATCGATTCCGACCGCCTCGCGGCCTGGGTAGAGCTCCCCGATCCGGCGGAGCGCTTCTTCGTCCATCTCGGGATCGACCCCCGAGACCGGCACGATCAGAGCGCCGTTGGCGACGTAGAAGTTGGTGTACGGCACGACCACTACGCCCTCGTCCTCACCGGTGATCCTCGGCAGCAGGTCGAGCTCGGTCACTTCGATCCCGGCCTTCCGAAGTCGCGCCAGGTTCTCCTGTGTGCCCTCCCAGTTGCGGTCCGACTTCTCGGCGACCGTCTGGAGGAGCGCCTTGCCCGGGGCGTAGAAAGCGCAGATGTTGTCGACGTGGCCGTCCGTGTCCACGTCCTCGATCAGCCCGTCTTTCAGCCAGATCGTCGGCCCGGTGCCGAGCCTCAGGCGGAGCTCCTCGTCGATCGATTCGCGGTCCAGGTCAGGGTTGCGGGTCGGATCGAGCAGGCACTGCTCGGTGGTGACCAGCAGGCCCTGGCCGTCGACTGCGATCGACCCGCCCTCGAGCACCATCGGGCTGGTCTCGCGGCGGATGCCGAGATGCGCCAGCAGGCCTTCGGAGACCGCGGCGTCGTTTTCGTAGGGGCTGAACGCATCGCCCCAGGCGTTGAAGCGGAAGTCGATCCCGGCGCGCTCGCCCCGGTCGTCGGACAGGATGATCGGACCGGAATCGCGAAGCCACGAGTCGTCAATCGGCAGCTCAAGGACTTCGACGTTCTCGGTGGGAACCCGGCTGCGTGCATCGGCGGACTGTGAAGGGTCGGCGACGAGCAGTACCGGTTCGAATGCCGCGATCGCCGCGACAACCTCGGCGTTAGTGTTTCGGGCCGCCTCGATCGTCGTGCCTCGCCAGGCATCCTCGCGCTGGGGCCAGGCAACCAGGGTCAGTTCGTGAGGCTCCCATTCGGCCGGCATGCGGAAGCCGGCCCGGGTCTTGCCGGTCTGCGCATCTTCAGAAGAATTCATTGAGGCGATGTTACCCACCGCCCGTAGACGGATCTTTGAGGGGACGCCTACGCGCCTGATTCGAGTGGAGCCGAGGGGGATCGAACCCCTGACCTCCGCCATGCCATGGCGGCGCTCTTCCAGCTGAGCTACGGCCCCGAATCGTGAAGCGACGGCCATTTTACAGCGATTCGCCCGTGACCCCTTCCCGGAGGTCTCGAAGACGGACTCAGGCGGCGGAGACCGACTCCTGATCCGCCCCAGCGGACGGGCTCAACTCGAGCTCGAGTCGGGGTGCTTCATGCCAGAGATCCTCGAGGTCGTACTTCTCGCGGGCCTCGGCGGTGAAGACATGAAAGACGCAGTCGAGGTAGTCGAGAACGCGCCAGCCGACGTTGTCGGAGCGGTCGGGGTTCGAGGGCAGCATCGAGTGTTCGCGCTTCATACCGATGTGGACCTCGTCGGCAATCGCCTCGGCCTGCCGGTCGTTGCGAGCGGTGCAGATCACCAGGTAGTCGGTGTAGGTGACGAGGTCGCGCATGTCGAGCGCGACGATGTCCGTTGCCAGCTTGGCGTCGGCCAGCTCAACGATCGTTGTTGTCAGTTCTTCACTGGTCAGAGCCATATACCCCTTCATTGTCAATCATTTCCAGTACAGCTGCGGGCACCATGTCCGAAACGGTGCTGCCGGACGCCAATCTTTCGCGAACGTCGCTCGACGACAGGTCAACCACGGGCATTTCGACGAATCTGACCCGGTCGCCACCGCCGAGGGTCTCGAAGACCCCCCGGACTGCCTCACGGTCACCATCCGTGCGCGAAGCAACTGCGACCCGTGCCAGCTCGAGGATCCGTTCCGGCCGCTTCCACCCACCGAATCCCCGGGCCGCGTCGGCGCCCATGATCAGGTGGATCTCGCTTTCCGGGTATTGCGCAGCAATCTCCTCAAGGGTGACATATGTGTAAGACGGGCCGATGCGGTCAACCTCGGTCGCCGAAACGTCAACCCGGTCGAGATCCGCGAAAGCGGCTTGCGCCATCGCCAGTCGCAGCGCCGAACCGGGGTCCGAGGGCGTGTCCTTGTGGTAGGCATCGCCGGTGGGAACGACTACGACCCGGTCGAGCCCGAACTGCTCGCGGGCTGCCTCAGTCAGCGCCAGATGAGCGTTCTGAGGCGGATTGAAAGCGGAGCCGAAAACCCCGATGCGGTTTCGCTCGCCGGATGCCTCAGGCACGTATCTGGCCGTTACCACGGCCGATGTACTTGAAGGTCGTCAGTTCGCGTAACCCGATCGGTCCGCGCGCGTGGAGCTTCTGGGTCGAGTTGCCGATTTCCGCCCCCATCCCGTACTCGAAGCCGTCGGTGAACCTGGTCGAGGCGTTGACGTAGAGCGCGGCGGCGTCGACCTCTGTGGTGAAACGGTCGGCAACCTCTTCCGAGTTGGTCACGATCGCCTCGGAGTGGCCGCTGCCGTGACGGTTGACGTGCTCGATTGCCGCGTCGAGGCCGTCAACCACGCCCACGGCGAGTTTCAGGTCCAGGTACTCGGTGTCCCAGTCCTCCTCGGTGGCCGCCGCCACGCCGAGCCCGTCTGAGGCGGCGACTGTGCGCTCGTCACCGACCAGTTCGACTCCGGCGTCGATCAGCTCGCCAAGGGCTTCGATCATGAACTCGGCGGCGATCGCCTGATCGACCAGCAATGTCTCGGCCGCGTTACAGACGCCGGGCCGGCTCGTTTTCGCGTTGACGATGATCGCCCGGGCCATGTCGAGGTCCGCGGTCCGGTCGACGTAGACGTGGCAGTTGCCCGAGGCCGCGTACATCACCGGCACCGTCGCAACGTCCTTGAGAGCGTTCTTCAGGCCCTCTCCACCACGCGGAATCAGCAGGTCGATCACGCCCTCCTGGGTGGCCAGCTCGGCCAGTGCCTCGCGCCCGCCACCGGTCGAGAGGACTACCGAGTCGGGAGGAAGGCCGGCCTCGGCCAGGCCCTCGCGCACGACCTCGGCCAGTGCGGTGTTGGTGCGCTCGGCGTAGCTGGAGCCGCGCAGGAGGATCGCGTTGCCGCTCTTGATGGTCAGCACGGCGCAGTCGATGGTCACGTTCGGGCGGGCCTCGTAGACCACGGCGATCACGCCCAGCGGCACCCTGACCTTGCTCAGCTCGATCCCGCTGTCGAGGCTGCGAGTCTCCAGCAGCTCACCGACCGGGTCCTCGAGCGCGGCCACGGCGCGGACGCCTTCCGCCATCGCTTCGATTCGTCCGCGGTCCAGCCGGAGCCGGTCAATCAGAGCTTCGGAGAGGCCCTGTGCGCGTTCGTCGGCCAGGTCCTCGGCGTTGGCGGCGAGGATCGAGTCCATCCGGCTGACCAGCCCGGAGGCGATCGAGACCAGAGCCAGATCCTTCGTTTCGGTGTCCGCCGCCGCCAGGGTTCGCGAGGCGCGCTGCGCGGCGGCACAGTCTGCGGTGATGCCGGAATCGGTTTGCTGAGGATCGGTTTGCTGAGGATCGGTGGCCATCGGTCAATCGTAACGCGACGCCGCCGGGCGGTTCAGCTCAGCACGAAGTAGTCACGGTGGATGATCTCTTCCGAGGCCTGCGGCATCAGCTCGAGAACTTCGCGGCTTTTCATGCCCTTGATCCGGTCGACTTCATCGGCCGAGTAGCTGGCGATGCCCTTCCCGACCACCCCGGCGGAGCCGATCACCTCAACCGAGTCTCCGGCTTCGAACGGGCCTTCGACCGCGATCACACCGACCGGCAAAAGGCTTGATCCGCGCTGGCTGAGCACCCTCGCGGCACCGTCGTCAACCACGATTCGCCCGCTGGTCGGCTTGGCGTGTTTGAGCCAAAGCTTGAAACCGGAGGCCGAAGAGCCCTGAGCCGCGAAGGCGGTACCGGCGGGCTCACCCCCGGCTGCGGCCAGCAGGGTGCCGTCGACCGTGCCGTTGCAGATCCTCACTTCGGTGCCCGAGGTCGAGGCCATTTCGGCCGCCGCGACCTTGCTGCGCATACCGCCGCTGCCGAAGACCGAAGTGCGGTCGCCGATCTCCATCGAGGAAAGTTCGCCGAAGTCGTCAACCCGCTCAATCATTTCGGCGTCGGGGTCGGAACCGGGGTCGGCGGTGTAGACACCGTCGGTGTTGGTCAGCAGCACCAGCAATCTTGCGTCGAGCATGATCGCGACCTGGGCGGCGAGAAAGTCGTTGTCACCGAAAGTGATCTCGTCGGTGGCGGTGGTGTCGTTCTCGTTGATCACGGGAACGATGCCCCACTCGAGCAGCCTTCTCAGGGTCTGGCGCGCGTAGAGATAGCTGGTCCGGCTGGCCACGTCGGAGGCGGTCAGCAGGACCTGGGCTGCGACCGCCTGGCCCTTCTCCAGTCTGGTCTCGTACTCCCTGAATAGCGCGCCCTGGCCGACCGCAGAAGCTGCCTGCAGCTCGTCGATCGCCCTGGGCCGCGCCTCCAGGCCGAGGATCCTGATGCCGCGGGCGATCGAGCCGGAAGTGACCATGACCAGCGGCTCGCCGGCTCTGCGCAGGGCCGAGGCCTGGGCGCAGACCGAATCGAGCACGCCGACGCGAAGGCTGCCGTCGTCGGCGGCCACGATCGAGGATCCGAGTTTCACCACGAGAGTCATCGGTCAGTCAGCCTAGATCAGTCTGCGCCGTCGGCCCTAGTAGAGCTCGAACTCGCTGTCTCCGACGCGGATCTCGTCGCCCGACAGGAATCCGGCCCGCTTCAGTTCCGCCATGACGCCCATCTCGGTCAACCGCTTCTCGAGGTAGCCGAGGGCTTCGTCGTTGCCAAGGTCGAAGCGGTCAAAAAGGACCGCCACCCCCCGCCCGTGGATCCGGAATACGCCGTCACCCTCGGTCTCGACCGAGTAGCCGCCTTCACCCTTCGGACGGTAGGTCAGGTGCTCGGCCTCGAAATCGACTTCGGCGGGACCGGACGTCGCGGTCGGAAGCTCGGCTTCCTCGGGAACGAAGCGGACGATCGACTCGGTCAGGCGGTCGAGGCCGGCTCCGGTCGCCGAGGAGACGGCGAGCACGCCGAGCACCGAGTCGCCGAGTCGCTGCTTCCAGTCGGCCACCTGATCAGCGGTGTCGGCCTCGGTCCACAGGTCGGCCTTCGACAGCGCGACCAGCTCGGGGAGCTCGTCGAGCCCGGCGCCGCGGGCGGCCAGCTCGGCTCGGACCGCGACGTAGTTCTCGTAGGGCTCCCCGGAACTCGGCGCGAGTTCGACCACGTGTACGAGCATTGCGCAGCGCTCGACGTGGGCGAGAAACTCGTGACCGAGCCCCGCGCCTTCGGCCGCTCCTTCGATCAGGCCCGGAATGTCGGCGAGCACGACCTGGCGGTCGGCGGTCTCGATCGTGCCGAGCACCGGCTCGAGCGTGGTGAACGGGTAGTCGGCGACCTTCGGGTCGGCCCGGGTCATCCGGCTGAGCAGCGACGACTTGCCGGCGTTCGGCAGTCCGATCAGGCCGACGTCGGCAAGCAGCTTGAGTCGCAGGTCGACCCAGCCGGATTCGCCGGCGGTGCCGTTCTCGGCGAAGCGGGGCGCTTGCCGGACCGAGGTCGAAAACCGCTTGTTGCCGTGACCGCCACGACCGCCCCGCGCCAACACTGCGGTCTGCCCCGACTCGGTCAAGTCGATCACGGCACCGCTGACCGAAACCGCCTGGGTGCCGGGCGGCACCGGAATGACCAGGTCTTCGCCACGGGCACCCTGCTTGGTGGCGCCTTCGCCGTGGCGCCCCCGGTCAGCCCGGAAGTGCTTGGAGCGAAGCGCGCCGAGGTCACGCCGCGAAAGGTTGCACTCCAGCACTACTGAGCCGCCATGGCCACCGTCCCCGCCATCCGGACCGCCACGCGGCACGTGCGCTTCCCGCCGGAACGAGATAGAGCCGTTGCCGCCGCCGCCGGCCTCGACGTAGATATTGGCCTTGTCATAGAGCACGCCGCAAGCGTACGACCTGACCGCGACAGCCGCCGATCAGACCTGGCATCGCGGGTCAGCGCCGCGCTGCAGCGAAGCCCGAAAACACGAAAGGCCCGCTTGGCGGGCCTTTCGGAAACGTTGTGGCTCGTGGGCCGGTGCTACTCGACCGGTTCGACCGAGATCACGCGGCCACGGCGGCCGGGTCTGAAGTCAACCGTTCCGGGCCGGGTGGCGAAGATCGTGTGGTCCTTACCGAGACCGGTGCCGTCTCCGGGCCAGAACTGGGTACCGCGCTGGCGGACGAGGATCTCGCCGCCGTTTACGGTCTGTCCGGCAAAGATCTTCACGCCGAGCATTTTCGGGTTTGAATCGCGGCCGTTCCTCGAGGAACCGAGGCCTTTCTTATGCGCCATCAGAGTCCTCCTTCGGAGTCTTGTCTTCGGTCTTGTCTGCAGCCGGCTTCTTTTCGGCAGCCGGCTTCTTTTCGGCAGCCGGCTTCTTTTCGGCAGCAGCCTTCTTCGCAGCGGGCTTCTTTTCAGCGGGCTTCTTTTCAGCGGGCTTCTTTTCAGCGGGCTTCTTTTTGGCAGCCGGCTTCTTTTCGGCAGCAGGCTTCTTCGCGGCAGGCTTCTTGGCCGGGGCCTTCTTCTCCACCGTCTCCGTGGCTGCGGCTTCGGCCTTGGGCGCCTCTGCCTTCGGCTCTTCGGTCTTGGCTGCGGCCTTCTTCGGCGCTGCCTTCTTCTTCGAGCCGGCGCCCAGCGAGGTCACCTCCAGCCTGGTCAACTCGGCCCGGTGGCCGGCCCGACGGCTGTAGCCCTTCTTGGCCTTGTACTTGAAGACCTTGATCTTGTCGCCACGCTCGTGACCGGCGACGGTCGCTTCGATCTTGACCTTCTCAAGCTCATCGGCTTTGACCAGGAACTTGTCACCGCTGACCAGAACCGGCCTCAGCGCAACCTTGTCGCCCGCCTCGGCTTCGAGGCGATCAACGACCAGCACCGTGCCTTCTTCGACCCGGTACTGCTTTCCACCACTTTCGACTACGGCATACATAATTGGCTCTCAAATCCTTGTCTGTTCAGTCAGCTTCCGGCGTTTGAATCGGGACCACGTTCACGCCTGCGTCGTCCGCGCCTGAGGCCGAACCGGCGGGAGTTTACCGACTTGTCACCTTCAGGCTGTTCAGGCGGTTTCGCCCCGGCCTCAGCGCTCTCGTCAGACGGCTCGTGAGTAACGGCAGGCTCAGGCGCAGATGCGCCGACTGAGCCGGAGGTCGACTCGGTCTCCCGGTCGGCAGCGGCACCGTCGGGGTCCGCCTTCTCGCCACCGTCGTCGCCGCCTGCGGAAGCCTTTGCCGCGGGCTTGCGCTTGCGCGATCGGCTGCGCGACCCGCCGCGTCCTCCGGTCTGTCCGGCGCGGCCGTTGCCGGCATCTTCCTTTTTCGGCTGGCTGCGCTCGGGCTGCTCCGAGTCGGGCAGGAGCGAAGCCACGGCCGCCGCGCGCTCGACCGACTCGATCTTCACCATGCGGCGTTCACCAACCCAGTCGGCGGCTCCGGTCACGCTGATGATGTAGGAGTCGATCCGTGCGATCGCGTCGTCGGCGTTGTACATGTGAGGCTCCTCGATCGTGACCAGGACCTCCTCTTCCGGCCGGAACGGCAGAGCGCGCTCCTCGACCGACTGGCGGGTTCCCGACTCGATCAGCTCGAAGTTGCTCAGTGAAAGCGCCTCTCCGCCCTCGAAGTGGAACTGCTTGCCGGTCTCTTCCTCGAGTTCGATCAGGCCGCTGTCGGCGTGGTTGAGCAGCGCGGCGACCTTCGGGTTGACCCGGACCAGGAAGGCTTCGTTATCGGGGTCGTCGGCGGCGATCTCGCGCATCTTGCGCAGGCCCTCCAGCGCAACCGTCTGAGCCGAGAGCACGACGCCCTCGCCCTCACAGGTCGGGCACTTGACGGTCAGGATCTCCCGGACGCCGTCGGTGATGTTCTGACGGGTCATCTCGACCAGGCCGAGGGGTGAGATCTCGACCAGGTAGCTCTTTGACTTGTCGGCGTCGAGTGCGCTTCGCAGCGTGCCGAGGACCTTGTCGCGATTCTTGCCCCGGGCCATGTCGATGAAGTCGATGACGATGATGCCGCCGATGTCGCGCAGCCTGAGCTGGCGCACGACCTCGGCCGCGGCCTCGGTGTTGACCCTGGTGATCGTCTCCTCCAGACCGCCCTTTCCTCTTCCGGTGAAAGAGCCCGAGTTGACGTCGATCACGGTCAGTGCCTCGGTGTAATCGATGATCAGGTATCCGCCGGAGGGCAGATCGATCCGGGCACCGAGGGTCGACTGAATCGCCTTCTCGATTTCCCACTTCTCAAACAGTGGCTTGCTGCCCTTGTAGAGCTCGACGCCCTCGACCAGTTCAGGCGCGGTGCGCTGGAAGAAGCTGGTGACACGCTCGAACTGCTTCTCGTCGTCGATCACCGCCTTGTCGAACTCGTTGAGGAAGACGTCGCGCAGAACGCGGACCGGCAGGTCCTGCTCCTGGAACACCAGCGACGGCGCCTTGACCCCCTCCTTGCGCTTGTCGAGCACGTTACCTAGTCGGTGCAGATAGGCGATCTCGCGGACGAAGTCGGCTTTCTTGGCGCCGTGGGCGGCGGTGCGGACGATCAATCCGCCCGGGCCGTCGTAGGTCCGGGCGACCATGCGGCGCAGCCGTTCGCGTTCCTTGTCGGCCAGCCGACGACTGACCCCGACCCCGCTGCCGTTGGGCGCGTAGACGAGGTAACGGCCGGCGATCGTCACGTTCATCGACAGTCGCGCGCCCTTGCTCTTGATCGGGTCCTTGATCACCTGGACCAGAATCTCCTGCTTGGGCTTAATCAGCTCATCGATCCGGCGGCCCTGGCCGCGGCCGCGGCGCGGCGCCTGCTGTCCGTCGGGGAGCAGGATTTCGTCGACGTGGAGAAAGCCGTTTCGCTCGAGGCCGATATCGACGAAAGCGGCCTCCATGCCCGGCAGGACGTTGTCGACCTTGCCGAGGTAGATGTTTCCGACCAATGACCGGCCGCCGCGCCGTTCGATGTAGACCTCGGCGACCTCACGGTTGGACTTGACTGTTTTTGCTTCGAGAACGGCGACGCGGGTTTCGCCGCGGTCAGCCGATACAACGATTGTTTTTTTCATTCGGTGTGTTTCCGTTCAGATTGGTTGCCCGGCAGCCATCACTGGCTCCACGGACCTCTCTGACCGGCACGCGACTCGATGTGAATGCTCTGCAGGACCCCGATCATCAGGAAGGTGGCGATGATCGCCGAACCTCCGTAGCTCATCAGCGGCAAGGGTATGCCGGTGATCGGCATGATGCCGAGGTTCATTCCCACGTTTACGAAGACCTGGAACATGATCGATCCGGCGATTCCCGCCGCGACCAGGGTTCCGTAGAGGTTCTTCGAGAGCGTCATCAGACGCAGTGCCCGCCAGAAGAGCAGGGCAAAAAGGGATAAGACAAGTGCGGCCCCGACAAATCCGTACCGCTCCGCGACCACGGCAAAAATGAAGTCCGTGTGTCGCTCCGGTACGAAGCCGAGTTCCGACTGTGTGGCCTGGTCGCCGCGACCGGTTGTTCCACCGGATCCCGCGGCCACCTTGGCCTGGTTCTGCTGATAACCCGCACCACCAATGTCGGCAGTCGGGGAAAGAAAAGAGGTGAGGCGCTCCTGCTGGTAATCCTTCAGAACCGGCGCACCGGCCATCGGCATCAGCACGAGCACGAAGGCGATGAACGCGACCGCACCGGTCCCGACCACAGCCAGATGCGACCAGCGAACGCCGGCCGCGACCATGATCGCGAGCGTGATCGCCGCGAAGACCAGGGATGTACCGAGGTCCTGCAGCAGCACCATCCCGGTCGGAGCAAGGCCCAGTGCCAGATAGCGCACCGTTCGCTGCTTCTCCGATCCGCGCCTGGCCCCGTCGATGACGAAGCCCGCCAGTGAAAGGACCAGCAGCAACTTGCCGAGCTCGGCCGGCTGGAACGAGAAGAACGGCAGGTCGAGGGACTGGGTCGAGCCCCTTGAGGTAACGCCGAAGGCGAAGATGGTCAGGATCGATGCGCATAGGAATGTGTAGATGCCGACCCGCAGCTCGCGAAAGCGCGAATAATCGACGCGGGCGATAGCAATCATCGCCACAATACCCATGAGACCGTACACGGCTTGTCGCTGCGTGTAGTACGCGGGTGCCCCCGGGATCACCTGGCCGGAAGTCTGGTGGAGCGTATAGATCGAGCAGAGGATCAAGCCCAGAGCCGAGAAGGCCAGCCAGCCGTCCATGTGCCGCAGGCCGGCCCGGTCGAGCAGGCCGAGGCGGGTTGCGCGGCGACCGGGGCGGGTCCGGGGCAGGCGTGAAGACTCCATCACTCGACGTTCCCGCCGCCGCCTGAAACCGTGGTGGCCTCACGGTCGAAGTAGGCCGAAAGGATCTGGAGTGCCACCGGGGCGGCCGCCTCCGCACCGAAGCCGCCCTCCTCGACGGTTACGGCAGTGACGATCTTCGGATTCGGATACGGCGCCAGGACCACGTACCAGGACTGGTCGCCTTTGGGGGGGCGCTCGGCGGTGCCGGTCTTGCCCGCAACCTTGACGGGGAACCCGCCGAAAACACCGTAGGAGGTGCCCAAGGGGGCCTGTGCGGCGTCGTTGAGCCCGGCCATGATCGCCTCCCGCGCCACCGGGTCGATCTCGATCGTCCGGTTGACCTCTGGTTGCTTCTCTTCGATCACCCGGCCGGCCGCGTCCTCGGACTGGAGCAGGGTGTGCGGCTTGACCATTCTGCCGCCGTTGCCGAGGGCCGCATAGGCGACCGCCATCTGGAGCGGGTCGGCCTGGAGGTCACCCTGCCCGATCGCCAGCTGGACGTTGTCGCCGATCGCCCAGGGACGGTCGGTGCCGCCCTCGGCGAACAGCTCGTTGCGCCACTCGGGGGTCGGCAGCAGACCGACCGCTTCACCCGGGAGGTCGATCCCGGTCGGCACGCCGATCCCGAACCGGCGCGACCACTGCTGGAGCTGGAGAGACCCGTTCATCTCCGCTCCCAGCTTGTAGAAGTAGACATCGGAGGAGACCTCCATCGCCTTGCGCAGGTCCACCGGGCCCTTTGGCTCGCTGCCGGCGTTGGTGAAGATCTGGTCGGCGATCTCGATCAGACCGGCGTCCTGGACCACGGTCGAAGGAGTGAAGATGCCGGCGTCGAGGCCGGCCAGCGCGGTGATCGGCTTGTAGACCGAACCGACCGGGTAGGAGGCGCTGATCGCCCGGTTGAAAAGCGGCGCGTCGGTCTCCTCGCTGTAGAGGTCGTCGACCTGGGGCTGGGTCAGCGGCCGAGTGAAGATCGCCGGGTCGAAGGTCGGATTCGAGCCCATACCGATCACCTCGCCTGTATCGATGTCAAGGGTCACGAACGCGCCCGGCAGGCCGATGCCCGAAAGCGCGGCTTCGCCGGCCGCCTGCACGTCGGAGTCGATAGTGAGACGGACCGAATCGCCCGGTTCGGGATTGATCGCCCTGAGCTGACCAGTGACCCGTCCGGCCGAATCGACCTGGAGGCGGGTCGTACCGCGCTGGCCGCGCAGGATCTCGTCGTAGCTCTGCTCGATACCCGCCCGGCCGATCGTGTCGCCGGCCTCGAGGTCGGCGTTGGCCGGATCTTCAAGATCTTCGGCGGTGACCTCGCCGACGCTGCCGAGCACGTGGGCGGCGAGTATTCCCTGCTGGTAGCGACGTACGAACACCCGGTTGATCTGGACCTCGGGAAAGTCCGCCTGGTTCTCCTGGACGTAGTAGACGATGTCGTCGTCGACGTCCCGGGCGATGGTCGCCGGACTGCCGGGCGGGCTGTTTTCGATCTCGCTCCGGTAGCGCCGCTGGACCCACTTCAGGTCTTTGCCCATGACGTCCCCGAGCGAGGTGAAAAGCTTCCGGCGCTCGGCGCCGTCCTCCGGTATCTCAAGCGGATCGAGCTGGATCGCCATGCTGGTGCGGTTGTCGACCAGCACCTCGCCGTCCCGGTCGAGGATGCGCCCGCGCGGTGCGAGCACGGTGACCTCCCGGATCCGGTTGTCGTTAGCCTCGGCCAGGTATCTGTCCCCGGTGACGACCTGCAGGGACCAGAGGCGGAAGAACAGGATCGAGAAAAGGGCGATGCCGAGACCGGCGAGCACGACGTAGCGCAGCGCAGCGCCACGGCGGGACTTCGGTTTGCTGAATCTGGTTTCGATGCTCATATCGTGACCGGCGAACCCTTCAGGAGCCTAAAGCCGCCGGGGCGGCGCGGCGACTTGTTCTCTCGTCGATCAGAGCGGGCCTGAGGACGCGCCTGACGAGCATGAACATCGGGATCGACAGCAGCAGAGCATAGAGGCCCTGCAGGACCAGGTCAGGGATTGCCGAGGCGCTCAGGTAGCCATCGAATCCGAGCAGCAAAGTCAGCAGGCCGAGCGCGGCGTTGGCCGCGTAGGTCGCCGCCGCCGACAGCAGAGCGGCGGTCGCCAGACCGGGGATCTCCCCCCGTTCTCGGTAGATCCCACACAGGTAGCCGATGCCCATGAAGACGAGGCAGGAAGTGCCGAGCGGCCCGGCGCTGAGGCCGTCGGAGAGCAGCCCGATCGCAAAGCCGAGGGTCGCTCCGACCAGGCTCCCCCCGAGCAGGCCGAAAATCGCCACCGCAGCGGGCAGGATCCAGACCGAAGCGCCGAGCAGCTCGACCATCGAGAAGAAAGTCGTCTGAAGCAGCACGAAGACGAGGACGAGCACGGCGATCCGGACCGCGATCTTGAAAGTGATGATCATCCGCGGTTTCCTCCGGTCAGCACCTGGACGATGTCGAGGTTGCGGAAGTCCGGGAACGGGGTCAGCCCAACCGTCTGAATCGCCTCGCGCTCGTCAATCGGGGCGCTCTTGACCTCACCGA
>Ga0335394_10005314_pt1 | contig 14585 bp, 13 predicted proteins | sample MAT03_FD_205741 | JGI IMG/M metagenome (GOLD analysis project Ga0335394, IMG submission 205741) | Freshwater microbial communities from Lake Fryxell liftoff mats and glacier meltwater in Antarctica - MAT-03 (spades assembly) (version 2) ...
CATGAACGACGTGTCACGTGAACTCGGCGGGGCGATCGGCATCGCCGTGCTCGGCTCGGCCCTCACCGCCGGCTACCGGGCCTCGATCGACGCCTCGGGCGGATCGCTGCCGACCGGCACCGTCGATGCCGTCCGAGACTCCGCAGCAGCCGGCTTCGGTGTCGCCGAACAAGCCGGACCCGACGCCCCAGTCGTCGTCGGCATCGTCCAATCGGCGCTGTCAGACGGATTCTCCCAAGCAATGGTGGTCGCCACGGTCCTGCTCGCAATCGGCGCAATCTACGTTGGCCTACGAACCCCGAAGATCATCACAGCAGCCGATGACCGTCTCGACATCGACCCCATCAACGAGGTCGCCGGGCAACACTGAGCGCGCCGACGTCGCCCGATGATCAGACGATGATCGACGCCCCGCATGACGAGGGTCGTGACGACAGTCGATCAGGCCCGTTCGAAGACGAGGACGAACTCGACGAGGCCGTTGTCCTCGACGCGGATCGGCCCGATCGACGGTTCCGGGATCTGGAAGTCGTCGAACACCACGGGGATCGAGCCGAGCACACCGATGCGTCCGTCGGTGGTCTGCGCCGTCACCTCGAATGTGACCAGGTTCGTCACGCCACGCAACGTCAACTCACCGACTGCGGTTGCGGTGACCTGCTCGTCGCCGAGGGGGATCTGGCCGAAATCGATCGGCTCGGTGATGCGGAACTCGGCGGTGGGGAACTCGGCGGCGTTCATGATGCGGCCGCTGAACTGGCCGTCGCGCAGCGAGTCGTCGCTGGTGATGTTCTCGATCTGCACGGTGATGTCGACCACGGTGGCCGCCGTGCCGACGATCGTGAGCGATCCTTCGATCTCGTTGCTGCGACCGACGGCGGTGGTGTTGACGCCAGCAAGCACCTCGTCGACGCGATAGCCGAACTCCGACGCTGTCGTGGGCACCCATTCACCATCGAAGCTCGAGTCGCCGACGTTGGTCGGCGCCTCGCTGGTGGGCGCTGGACTGGCACTCGGCGTCGAATCGGTTACCGGCGGATCGCTCGACACGCTGGTTTCGGACTCCAACGAAGCACTGGTCGTGGTGACGGAGTCGCCGATTGCCTCGGACAGATCGGTCCCATCGAGGGCGTCAGGGGAGTCGTTGATGAAGTTCACGTAGACGAAGATCGCGCCGAAGAACAGCACCACGGCGGCGACACCGCCGATCAGGATCCACTTCAACCAACGACGAGACGAGGTCGCAGCCTCTTCGTCGGGGATGTTCTCGTCGTTGTCGGCCACATCCATGATTCTGACAGCTCACCGGTTGAGACGACCGGATGTGGGGAGAGAACTTCGAGCGACTCGATGAGCCATCACAGAGCGGTGGGAGACCTGCCTCCACGGCGGAGGACCAGGTGCTGGCTGAGATCACCCAACCGGGGTCGGTCCCCAATCAAGGGCGATGATTCGTCTGAGTGCCGCGAGTTCGACAGCGCCGATTCTTCGTGCGAGTGCGCGTTCGATGTGGGCATGCTCCTCCGCGGCAGCTCGCCCGAACGCCTCCGAAGCCGGCCCTGGACACACGATCGTGGCGCGGCGATCGTCCGGATCGGGGACAATCTCGATCAACCCCATCTCGGTCAAGCCTCGCAGCACCTGCTGGACGCCTTGACGACTCAGCTCCAGTCGGCGAGCCAACTCAGCGGGTCGCACCGACCCGACGAGCAGATTCGCCATGACGAGCGACTGCGAACGGGTCAGGCGGGTGAAGCCACGCTTGGCGAGGCGTTCGCTCATCGCCTTGTCGAACCACTCTGCGGCGTTCAGTAACCCGACCGCTGTGTTCGGAACCATCAGGATGGGGACGGTACCTGATTTCGGACGCCGACCGATGTGATCGCGAGATCGTGCACTCCTCGATCATCTGCTGCGAGAGCTGCGGCTGGAAGCTCCCGTCGGTGATGACCGAGCTGACGGTGGACGGTGGCCTCACTCGGCCCGGGACCCCAACGATCGGATGAACGCGACCAGCGCGTCGATCTCTGCGTCGTCGAGTGCCACTGCGGGCATCTTGACGATGTAGCCGTCGACGACGTCGGCTCCGGGTTCGACGATCGCTCGACGGAGGTAGGCCTCGTCAGCAGTCACCTCGCGTCCACCGGTGAGCAGCACCCTCGAGTCCGCCAACCCGATCCAGCTCGGCCCGGTCGCGCCGCCGAAGTCGGCGGCGTGACACCCCGCGCAGGAGGAGCCGAGTGCGACTTCGCGTCCGGCAGCGACCAGTGCTGCGTCGAGCGGCGCGCTCTCGGCGACCGGTCCCACTGCCGTGTCGACCGGCGCGCTCCCTTGGACGTCCGTCCTGGTCGCGAACTCGCCGGCGTCGGGACCGTCAGGTCCGCAGGCCAACGACACGGTCGCGAACACCGCTACGAGCACACCACTCGCCGCTGCCCTGGTGCGGCTCGGCAGCCGGCGGCTCCCGGTGCTGTCAGCCGACACCGACGTTCACCGTTCCGAGCATTCCCGGGTGTCTGACGCAGTAGTACGTGAACACGCCGGGTTGGGAGAACCGCAGCCCGTACAGCGTCTTCGGCAGCGGTCCGAGAGATCCGAAGAGCAGACCGGTGTGGAGGTACTCGTCGGCGGCGACCTCGCCGCCGTCGATTGCGAGATCCTGTTGCGTTGCCATTGCCTGGATCACGTCGACGAACTCCGGCATACCAGGCCGACCTGGACTGGGCTGGTCGGGTTGCCAGTCGAGCGGTCGGACGACACCGTCGACTTCTTCGAGGACGCTGAACAGTGGCCGACCCTCGGGGGGCGAGAAGGTCAACATGTGCGCACCGACGATGTCCCACGTGATCGTTTCGCCGACACCCACGGCGATCTCGTTGGGAAACACGTTGATGGTGATCTCGGGGCGGTTGCCCCCATCACCGAGCGCTCCCGCCTCGACCGACGGTCCAGGTTGTGCCGCCAACCGTTCGGCCTCCGGTCGGTACCGCTCGTTCAGTTCGTCGATCGCTGCTTGCCCCCGCGATGCGACGTCCGCAGGCGAGTCGGCTGGTTCGTCGGCGGGCACGACGTTCATCGATCCGAACATGAAGCTGGGATGCAGCGTGCAGATGTAGGTGTAGGTTCCGGGAGCGATGGCCTCGTCGAGTTCGAGCTCGAACGCATCACCGTCGTTGATCATCACCTGCGACGAGACGAACGACTGGGTGCCGTCGAACGGTCGCGTCGGCGAGCGCTGGTCGGGGCCGCACGGTTCACCGAGCGGGGGGTCCTCGGTTTCGAGATAACAGGGCTGGGCGAGTCGCATCGTGTCGGCCGTGCTCGCCTGATCGGGTGGCAGTGCCTGTGGCATCTTGGCGAACTTCGCCTGGAGCTCGGGTGACACCGGGAGCGGGAAGCCCGGCGAGATGGTGGTCTCCTGCGGTGGAAGTGCATCGATGGCCTCACGGGCACCGTCCACGATCGTGCCGAGCGCAACGTTGTGCGGTTCCCCCGAACTCCAGTCCATCTTGAACTCCACCGTCTGTCCGGGATGCACCGTGATGTCGTCGGGGAAGAAGTACTGGTACGTAGCCGGAAAGCCCTCGGGCCGGTTGTTGTCCACCCAGACGACGATCGGATCATCAGTCGATTGCGGTTCAGTGGTATCGGGTGGGACCGACGCATCGGTCGTCTGACTCTCGACCGTGGTCGGCGACGTGGTGACCGGTTGGGCGGTCGTCGGAGTGGTCGTCGACCCATCGGGCGTCGCCGTCGACGAGTCGCCACCGTTGGCGCAACCCGCCGCGACGGCGAGTGCGAAGGCCGCCAGCACAGTGGACGTCGCGCGAAGTGTGAGGTGCCGAACGATGATCATGAATCCCCCCTGCGACGTGCACGGATGCGAGCGGTACGCACGTCTCCGGCAGAGCTTCGCGGAGTCGGAGGTGATTGTCAAGTGAGATGACAGTCGCCGAATTGGTGACGACCGTCGCCGAACACGCAGTTCCTCTGTCGGCGAACTCGAGGTGTCCGGATACTCCTCGACGGCCGAGCAGAGCCCGCTACAACGTGTCGGCGATCTGCAGGCGCAGGACGTCGCGGGTGAAATCACAGGACCAACCAGTCCACGCATCTCGCAACCATTTCTCGGGACCGACGCCGCACGCGACGCCACTCGCACCGTGGACCTGCACGGTACGTTCGGCGTTCCTGATCGCGACGTCGACTGCGTGTGTCTTGGCGGCAGGCACCTTCCACATCGCAGCCGGATCGTCGTTGTCGACTGCGAGTGCGGCATCCCACACGAGCAGGCGAGAGGTCTGGAGGTCCACTGCCATTTCGGCCAGCTTCAACGAGACCGCTTGGTGGCGTCGAATGGGTTGACCCCAACTCTGGCGCTCGTTCGACCAGGCAACCGATGCCTCCAGAGCGGTTCGGGCGAGACCGACGAACCCGGCCGCCAGCGAGACGGCCATTCCAGCGGATGCTGCACCCATGAGCTCCAGGCCGCGACCTTCGTCGCCGAGTCGGTTCTCGACGGGTACGCACACATCCTCGAGCAGCACCTCGGCGTGCCACGACGACCGCATGCCGAGCAACTCGCTGCGGGCGCCGATCTGTAGCCCGGGAGTGTCTGCGGGCACGAGGAACGCGGAGGTCGTCATCATTGCCGGCGCATCTGTGCTGGTCCGGGCGAACACGAGGTAGGTGTCGGCCGCGCCGCCATTCGATACCCAACCAGCCTTGGCGCCGTTGATCACGTAGTGGTCGCCATCGCGCCGGGCGCGGGTCTGGAGACCCAACGTCGGGTCGTCGATCGGGCAGAACAACTCCGATCCGGCGACGTTCGGTTCGCTGAGCGCTCCAGCGAGGATGTGGACGTCGGACTCGACGAGCATTCGAAGCCAGTGGTTGCGCTGCTGCGGTGTCCCCCCGACCGCGATCATGTTCGGGATCGTCATGATCAGATTGAGTGCACCGCCGAGGCCGACGTCGACCGCTCCGAGTTCCTCGTGGACGATCACGTTGTCGACGCACCCGAGCCCGGCACCCCCGTATTCCTCGGGGATCAACATTGCGTGGAGGCCGAAGCCGTTCGCTGACCGAACCAGATCGCGGAAGTCGTCGAGTGCGACGTGGCCGTCGGACTGCGACGCGGCCCGTACGAGGGGTGCCATCTCCCGTTCGGCGAAGCGCCGGGCGGTGGCCCGGATCTCCTCCTGAGCGTCGCTGGGCGTGAGGTCGATCATTGTCGAATGCTCTCACGGCGGCGTCGATGAGGTCAGCGCGAACGGTCGACTCAGTGAACCGTCGACGTCTAGGCTGCGCAGGTGGCGAAGGGCGAAGAATCAATGGGCGAGGTGTCGATGGTGGGCCGGTCGGCGGCGGTGCTCCAAGCGTTCGATCTTCGGCGCCCGTCGCTCGGGTTGTCCGAACTCGCTCGGCGCTCGCAGCTACCGAAGGCAACGGTGCACCGACTCGCTGGACAGCTCGTCGCCCACGGATTCCTCGAACGCGACGGTGACAGGTATCGGCTCGGCGTGTTGCTGTTCGAACTCGGCCAACGGGTCCCTCGATCGCGTGTGTTGCGCGACGCCGCGCTGCCGTTCCTGGAGGATCTTTTCGTCGCGTCGAGGGAGACTGTCCACCTCGCAGTCCAGATCGGGACCAACGTGATGTACATCGACAAGCTCGTCGGTCACTCGTCCGGCCGCACGCCCTCCGAGGTGGCCGGCCGACTTCCACTGCACTGCACGGCGACGGGCAAGGCGATCCTCGCAAGCGTCCCCGAGGAGGAACTCGACGAGTACCTCGGTCGGCCGCTCCAGCGAGTGACCCGGCACACGATCGTCGTCGCCGACGTGCTGCGAAAGGAAATGGTCTCGATCCGTACCACCGGCTGGGCGGTCGAGCGAGACGAGACGATGGTCGGATACGTGAGTGTCGCCGCGCCGGTTTTCTCTGGTGACGGGCATCCGCTGGCCGCACTGTCGGTGACCGGACCTGGCCGACGCCTGGATCCCGACCGATTCGGTCCTGCCGTTCGGACGGCCGCACGCGGACTCACCCGGGTGCTGGCGGGTGCCCCTGCCGTCTGACGCCGCTTCCCGATGTCGGCTTGTTGCCCCAGGAACACCACCGAGCGGCAATCGTGCGCGAACATGGCCCCCCATGAAAGTCCAGGACGCCACGACGACGAGCCGTTCCGCAGGCAACCGCCGCCCAAAGTCTCTGATCCTCGATGTCTACGGCCGCTACAGCGCGCAGTTCAACGGGTGGATCGCCGTCGGCGATCTGGTCACGATGATGGACCTGCTCGACGTCGACGAACAGGCCGTTCGCTCGGCGGTGTCACGGATGACCCGTCGTGGACTGCTCAAGCCCGAGGTGCGCGGAAAGGTCCGTGGTTACCGCACCACATCGGAGGCAGACGCGCTGCTTGCCGACGGTGACCGTCGCATCTACGTATCGATGGAGCCCGCCTCCCTCGACGACGGGTGGGTGCTCGTGAGTTTCTCGATGCCCGAGAGCGATCGCAACAAGCGCCACGTGCTGCGCTCCAAGCTCACCTGGCACGGCATGGGGAACCTGTCGAGCGGTCTCTGGATCGGGCCGGCGCGCATCCTCGACGACGTCAGCCAGATGCTGGTCGAGGAGGGGTTCGCGAAGTACGCCGACATCTTCCGTGCCGGCTACGAAGGCCTTGGCGACGTGGCCGACCTGGTGCGACATTCGTGGGATCTCGACGAGTTGGCGTCGCTGTACCAGGAGTTCCTCGACGATCAGCTCCCGATCCGCAACATCCTCGGTGGTCAACGACCATCCAAAGACGCCGACGCGTTCGCGGTCTACACGCGAGCGCTGCACGAGTGGCGCAAGTTCCCGTATCTGGACCCAGGCCTCCCGAGCGAACTCCTGCCAGCGGACTGGCCGGGGCTGCCCGCTGCCGTACTGTTCGCCGAACTGCGCGAGCTCCTCGAACCAGCAGCGTTCGACTTCGCCGCCTCGGTCGCCGCTGGATCTTGACCACGCTGGAGTATGAGCGAACCACGCCGATGTGGCGTGTTCGCTCTCGGTTGGCGGCTCAGCGGTGGTCGGAGAGGCGGGAGGCTTTGCCTTCGAAGCGGGGAAGCGAGCCGGGAGCAACCACGTGGATCACGGCCCGCACCTGGACGCGATGATGGATGTGGTCGGCGAGCCCGTCGGCATTGCGCTGATCGTGCTCGACCACGATGGTGAGCGTGTCGAGTTCGCCCGGCTCTCGGTCGACCACGATTCGCCACTCGGCGCCGTCGGCGCACTGTTCGACAATGACCGCTTCGATCGCGCTCGGATAGACGAGCGCCCCACGAATCTTGAGCGCGTCGTCGACTCTGGCGACCACGCAACTGATCGACGGATACCCCGAGGTGTCACCCACGTCAGGCAGTGACCGGGCGAGATCTCTGGTGCGATACCTGATGAGGGGGTCGATCTCGCGGTACGGGGTGGTGATGGTCACCTCACCGAGTTCGCCCGCCCCGGCGGGCTCATCGCGTTCGGGATGCAGGATCTCGACGACGAACTCGTCGGTGTCGACGAGGAGTCGGCCGCTCAACGGATTCGTCGGAGGCGCCCAGCCGAGCGTCGGTCCTCCGATCTCGGATGCGCCGTAGAGCTCCTGCCAGAGGAATCCGTCCCCGAGGCAGCGACTGACCTCGCGTCGCATCTCGATCGACGCCCCCTCGCCGCCGACGAGTCCCAGTCGGAGTTGCCATCTCGACGTGTCGACCGAATCGGAGCGGATGTGCTCGGCGAGATAACGAAGGAACGACGGCGTGGCCGAGATCGCCGTGATGGGCAGGTCGGTCAGCCAGGCCAGTAGTTGCTCGGTGTTGCCTGGTCCGAGCGGCAACAGGCCGGCACCGGCGCCACGAGCGACGAGGTCGAGCGCCGGTCCGCCGATCCAGAGTCCGTAGCCGTGGGTGTTGGCGACGAGGTCAGCGGAGCCGAGTCCGACGTCTCTGCCGCGGCGTCCCAGCTGTGCGCCGACCCGTTCCCAGTCGGCGTCGGAGAACCCGACCAGGAGGCGAGGGCCGGTCGTGCCCGACGTGGCGCAGTAGTGGGTCGGCTGTTCGCCGGGCCGCCCCAATGGACGGTGGCCCCACCCGCCGAACGATTGCTTCGACGAGGTCGGGAGTTGCCCGAAATGAGTCGGCGCTACGTCAGCGCCTCTGAGGTGCTGCGCGTAGAAGGGGATCTCGCTGCCGGCTCGTTCGACCAGCTCGGCAACGGCATCGGCGTGCCGGCCGAGTTCGCCGACAGCGCAGCTCAACCCCCGTCAGCCCCTTCGCCGTCGGCGCTCTCGCCCTCGGCGGCAGCTCGCGCGAGGTCGCGCAGGCGTCGGTACTCGGAGCCCAAGGCCACCGCACGAACCGTCTTGGTGTCGGTCGGTTGATGGCCGACCTCGTACGGCGGGGCCGGGATCTCGATGATGGTGTTCGAGATCCGACCAACGCCGGTGATCTCTACCTCCACCACGTCGCCGAGATGGAGCGGACGACTGTTGGCCGGGGTGCCGGTGAGCACCACATCGCCCGGCAGGAGCGTGATGTGACGACACAGATCGGCGAGCAGGTAGTCGATCCCGAAGTTCATCTCGCCGAGCTGACCTTCCTGCACGATCTCGCCGTTGACGTAGGTGCGCAACGTGCTCTGGCGGACATCGACGCCGGACACGATGCCGGGCCCGATCGGGCAGAAACCGTCCTGGCCCTTTACCCGCAGCATCGAGCCGGCGTCGGTGTCGCGGAAGTCGTGGAGCCCCATGTCGTTCGATGGGGCGAACCCGGCGAGGTGATCCCACACGTCGTCGGGGGCGACGTTGCGCATCGGGGCACCGACGATCGCGGCCAGTTCGCCTTCGTAGTTGAGGTACCTGCTGTCGGCCGGGCGACACACGGTGCCTCGATGCGAGTTGAGCGTGGTCAACGGCTTCTGGAAGTAGGTCGGCGTGACCAGTTCGGGCTGGTTGAACTCGAGGCGGCGGCTTTCGTAGTTGAGGTGCACGCAGATGATCTTCGTCGGATCGACCGGCGGCAGGTAGGCCGCTGTGGTCTCCTCGACTCGTCGGCCGTCGCCGAGCACCAGCTCGTCGCCGTCGGGTGTGCACCAGTAGGAGACACCCTCGACGAGGATGCGTCGGCGTTCGATGCGTGGGCCGTCCAACACGCTGGCTCCGACGCTCATGATATTGCTCCGTTCGTAGTGGTGTCGATCGGCTCGACCGAACCGCCGGTGACGCTGAAGGCCATCGACAGCACCCACCCGTCGCCGACGCTCACGGGTGCCAGGTCGCCGATCTCGTCGTGCTCGGGGTCACCGATCTCCAATTCGGCCGACCCGTGCCACACGGTGCCGATCTCGAATCCCTCGATGGTGCCGCGCGCGATCTCGTGCACTGCGGGGACGTCACCGGCGATAGCCGGCCACAGTCGGGTGTGCACGAGCGGGGCTGCGACGCCCTTCGGGTAGGTCCTCTCACGGGCCTCGTCGATGGTCACGGTGAGGTCGACCGCACGGCGGCCATGGGCCGACACATGACCTCGAAAGGTCTCGCCCGGCTCCTTCTTCGAGCCGCCCTGGCCGATTTCGACCGGGCGGGTCATGTGGATGTCGCCCATCTTCTTCGGGAAGCCTTGGATGAGGCCACGCACGATCGACAGCTCCGAGTCGACGTAGATGAACGGAACTCGTCCGGCGCGCTTGTCGGCCCAGGTGCCGTGGATGACCAGGTAGGCCTCTTTGTACTGGCCCTTCGACGGGTCGGCCTTGATGCGCGGGTCGTTGTCCGCCGCGCTGGCCCAGTCGCAGAACACGAACGAGCAGCTGCCATCGCCGACCGGGGTGAACCCGTCGGGTACGTAGCCGGCCACCTTGTCGGGATCAGCAGTGAAGTCGACGGCGATCACCTCGCCCGAGTAGTGCCACGGCGGCGCCGGCAACATCGAGGAGTTGCCCGTTGGCGACTGCGGCAGAGTCCATCCGATGAGTGTCATGTGTGTCCTTCGTGTTCTCTGAGGGGGCGAGGCGACCAACTGTCACATCAGGCCCGGCACGGTGTGACAGTTGGGTCAGGTGGTGGTGGGGAACCAGACGTGCACCTGGCCGGTGCCGTAGGAGTTCTCGTAGTTGCTGAGTTGTTCGCCCTTGTCAGTCCAGCTACGGCCGCCGAGTGCGCCGGCGACGGTGAGGTAGTGGCCGAACTTTCCTTCGGGGGCGAACTGGCGATAGTCGGGCCAGGCGTCGATGATGTCGGCGTGGCGGCCGTCGAGCATGTGGCCGACCATCCGCTCGTCGAAGGCTCGTGCCTCGGGCGTGCGTACATGGCTCGGGTCGTAGCTCGAGTGATCGAGGAACTCGCGCAACGGCCAGAACCGGTGCGACATGCCGCCGCTGCCGAGGATCGCCACCCGCTGGTCGCCGGCTTCGATGGCCTTGGCGATCGAGGCGCCGAAGCCGAGGAAGTCCTGGTCGTCGGCGGTCTGGCAGATGCCGGTGGACAGCACCGGCTTGTCCCACTGCAGATGGTGCACCACGTTGAGGGTGGGGTAGTGGTGTGCAATCGCCTCGGACTTCGCATTGAGCACCCGGTGGCCGTCGGCGCGTCCGATGTCCTGCACCCGTTGCGCCAACTCCGGCATGCCCGGATAGTCGTAGGCGAGGTCGCGTATCACGATCGGGAGTTCCTCGCTGGTGTACAGCCCTCGGTGGTGCGGCTGTCCGGCGACGATGTGTTCGCTGGTGGTGAACCAGTGCGTGTCGACCAGCACGATCGCGTCGACCTCGGCCTCGTCGAGTCGCTGACGCAGCGTGCGGAAGCCGTCGATCAGGGTGGTGTCGTCGCCGCCGCCGAGACGTCGACGCACCGGTTCGTCCACCATGAGTGTCGGCACGTGGCCGACGATCGCGCCACCAGCAATGGTTCCCATGTGGCTCCCCTCCAGAAGTCGTAGGTCGTGAGTGCAGTGTCGCGTGCGGCCTGTTCGTGAGCCCGTCTGCCGGTCCGCTCAGTCGAACGAATCGTGGCGAACCGAGAGGTTCTTCACGTTGCAGAAGAAGTCGAAGCTCCACGTGCCGCCTTCGCGACCGATGCCCGACAACCCATCACCGCCGAACGGCGAGGCGAGGTTGCGCACGAAGAAGCAGTTGACCCACACCGTGCCGGCGTCGAGCTGGTTGCCGACTCGTTCGGCGCGCTCGGCATCGCCGGTGTACACCATTGCGGCGAGCCCGTAGCGGGTGTCGTTGGCGAGCGCGACGGCATCGTCCTCGGTCGAGAACGTCTGCCAGGTGAGCACCGGGCCGAACACCTCGTTCTGGACGAGTTCCGACGACTGGTCGACGTCGGTGAAGATCGTCGGCTCGAACCACTGGTCACCGAAGTCGCTGGGGCCTCCGCCGATGATCGGGCGGGCGCCGTCGGCGATCGCGCGCTCGACGAAGCCGGCGACGCGGGCGTGGTGCTCGGGATGGATCAGGGGGCCGACCCGGGTGGCGAATTCACGAGGGTCGCCGAGCGGATACTTCGGCAACGTGTCGAGCACTCTGGCGAGCAGGTCGTCGGCGACCGTCTCGTCGACGAGGATGCGTGTGCCGGCGAGGCACACCTGGCCGGCGTTGACGAACTGGCTGCAGATCGTGCGGGCAGCGTCGTCGAGGTCGGCGTCGGCGAACACGAGGAACGGCGACTTGCCGCCGAGCTCGAAGCTGATCGGCGTGAGGTTGACCGCCGCGGATGCAGCGATGTGGCGGCCCGTCTCGGGCGAGCCGGTGAAGCTGATGCGCTTCACGTCAGGATGCGCCACCAGCGCGGCGCCCGCCTCCTCGCCGATGCCCTGCACGATGTTCAGCACGCCGGGTGGTAGGCCGACCTCATCGGCGATCTCGCCGAGCAACGACAGCGTGAGCGGCGCCCACTCGGGCGGCTTGACCACCACGGTGTTGCCCGCAGCCAGTGCCGGGCCGACCTTCCAGGTGCCGAGCATGAACGGTGCGTTCCACGGCACGATCAGCGCGGTGACACCAGCCGGGTCGAACCGGACGTGATCCAGCGTCTCGTCGCCCTCGATGTCGGGGTGCGACAGGATGCGCGCCCAGTCGGAGAAGAAAGAGATGTTGTACGCACCGCGCTTGACGACCCGCTTGAGGTTGCCGATCAGCAGCGAGCCGTTGTCGGCGGTCTCGACCGCGGCGATCTCGTCGTTGCGTTCACGGATACGGACAGCGAACGCGTCGAGGATGTCGCCGCGCCCGTCAGGCCCGAGTGCCGCCCACGCGGGGAACGCCGCCTTGGCCGCCGCGACGGCGGCGTCGATCTCGCTCTGGCCGCCCCGCGCGACGGCGCCGAGCAGTGAGCCGTCGATGGGCGAGTGCACGTCGAACGTGTCGGCCGACGCAACTCGCTGACCGTCGATGTAGTGGTCGAGCGGAACGACGACGCCAGCGACCTCGGCGGTGCGCCCGGTGCCGGTGCGGGTTTCGGTGACGGTGTCGCTCACTGGTCGGAGCCGCCGGGCTTCGAGGCGGGCGAGAGCACGCTGTCGACGATCGAGAAGTCGGTTTCGCGCACGGACGCCGCATGCGCGACTTGGTACATCCGCGCGGAGGAGGCGAGGTAGAACCGCTCGTACAGCTCGCCGCGTCCGGCGAGTGCGCTGCCGGTGAAGTCCCATGCGGTGCGGAAGATCGCCACGCGCTCCTCGGCGTCCATGTCGGCGCCCTGGTAGTAGAGGTCGATCAGCGGGCGCAGCTCGGGGTTGTCCATCTCGGCGCGAGTCGGTGTGGCGAGCAGGCTGTGCGAGCCCAGCAACTTGATGATCTCGTTGACTCGTGGGAACCAGCGCGGCAGCGTCGGGCGGATCGCCCGGAACGGACGCTCGTCGCAGAACCACACGCCGTTGCCCCACTCGTGCGCGCCAGCTTCAGCGGCTTCGATCACCGAGCGGGTGAGTTCGGCGTAGCTCCACAGCTCGCCCAGCATCTCGTTCACGGCGGGGCTGTCGGCGTTGACGGCCTCGGCCATCTTGGTGGCGAGCTGCCACGCGAAGTTGAGCTTCACGTTCGCCCGGATGGTGGTCTGCTGCATGATGTTGGCCACCCATCCGGTGGTCATTGCCTTGTTGTAGACCTGCGGATCGCCCACCAGGAACATGCGCTCCTTCGGCACCTCGACGTCGTCGAAGATCACCACTGCGTCCTGCTCGTCGAAGCGCGACGACAGTGGGTGGTTCCATGGGTCGCCGGGCGTGGAATAGCTGTCACGACACAAGGTCTTCAAGCCGGGCGTGTTCATCGGGATCGAGAACGACAACGCATAGTCATTCGCGTCCCTGGGGATCGGCTGGCCGGGGTACACAACCATCTCGTCGGAGAACGGTGACAACGTCGCGAGGGCTCGTGCTCCGCGGATCACGTAGGCGTCGTTGGTCTCGCCGACCAGGTGCAGCACGATCTTGCCGTCGACGTTGTCGACCTCGCGCTCGGCCTTGTTGATCGTGGGGTTGACGATCGCGTGCGTCATCGACCAGTCGTTGAGCATGGCCTCGCGCTGGAAGCGCACGAGATTCTCGGTGCCCTGGTCGTTGCCGTTGAGCGACCACACGTCGCTGCGCCCGGCGAACCCGGCCATGGTGACGTTGAGGTAGTCGGGGCTGCGACCCATCAGGCCCAGCGTGTGGTGCGAGATGGTTTCGAGCGCCACACGGCGGCGGGCGAGATCCTCCCGCGATCGCGGCACGATGTGGGTGATGTTGACCGGGTCACCGGTTGCCTCGTCGGCGACGAGCAGTTTGTCGGGATGATCGTGCTGCAGGTCGAACAGGCCAGCCATTGCATGGGCCGCCCCCGAGAGCGCTGGATGTGTGGTGACATCGTCGACGCGCTCGCCGTCCAACCAGATCTCCCGGTCGTCGCGCAGGCCCTCGATGAACTCCTTGCCCGTCCTCGCACCCATGTCGTCTCCTCGTGTCGTTTCTCGGTCGGCGGCAGCATGCTGGCCATGTCTGGAGCGCCTCTTCTGGCGACACACCCCAGTTTGCGTTATTCTCGTGACGAGCGCAACAAAAACACTATAGATCGTCAGTCAGGGGTTGTCGTGCCGGAGCAGCAACAGGACCAAGAAGCCGATCCACGCCGCAATGAGCGGCTGGATGGACGAACGGCACTCGTCACGGGTGCCGCACGGGGGCAGGGACGCAGCCATGCGATCCGACTCGCCGAACTCGGCGCGAACCTCGTACTCGTCGACGTGTGCGCCGACCTGCCCCGTATTCCCTACAGTCAACCGCACCGTGCTCAACTCGACGACACGGCGCGGGCCTCTCGTGAAGCCGGCGCCGATGTGCGCACCGTCGTGGCCGACGTCCGTGACGCAGCGGCGATGTCGGACGCAGCGATGTTGGCCGTGGAAGAACTCGGTGGGATCGACATCGTGGTCGCGAACGCCGGGGTCATCCAGCTCAAGCCCGCCACCGAGATCGGCCCCGAGGACTGGGCCGACGTCATCGGCATCAACCTCACCGGAACGTGGAACACCGTGTCGCCGACGCTCGCCCCGATGATCG
>Ga0335394_10005330_pt1 | contig 14572 bp, 13 predicted proteins | sample MAT03_FD_205741 | JGI IMG/M metagenome (GOLD analysis project Ga0335394, IMG submission 205741) | Freshwater microbial communities from Lake Fryxell liftoff mats and glacier meltwater in Antarctica - MAT-03 (spades assembly) (version 2) ...
ATTCATCATTGAACGGTGCGGCCATGACGAGCATCGGTGGGCTGGGTGGCAACAGCGTCGCGTTTGCCGTGAACAACGCAGGAGTCATCGTTGGTCAGAGTGAAAATGCAGGTATTACAACCGCTACGCGATGGGTCAATGGCGTTCCGACGGCTGTGGCTGGCTTAGCAGGCCCCAACAACAGCTCCGGTGGTATCAACAGCAGCGGGCAAGTTGCTGGCTGGATGGATGCAGCCACTGGTGGTGCAGTTGCATATCGCTTGACGGGAAACACACTCGAAAACTTTGGCAATCTTGGAGGTCCGGTCACCGACATCAACGGTATGAATTCGAGTGGTCGGTTTGCAGGGAATTCCGAAACAGCGGGTGGTGGATTCGGTTCCTTCCGTGCGTTTGTGTCGAGTCCTTCGACGAACTCGTTGATTAACCTTGGATTGCTCAACCCCTCCCATACCGCATCTCTTGCTTTCGGCATCAATGACTCGGGAACGGTTATTGGATCTTCGAACTTCTTTTCTATCTCGCCCTTCTCATTTACCTCGCAAGGGTTCATGTGGAAGAACGGTGTGATGACCGAGATCCCTAGACCTGCTGGGTACGAGTTGTTGACACCGAGTGGTATCAACAATTCCAACATGGTTGTTGGTTCAATCACTCCAGACGCGTTTAGTTCTGAGAGTGAGGGCTGGCTGTACGATGGACGAAAATTGCATCTGTTGACGGATCACTTGGATCCAACTTACTTAGGTTGGCAGATTGCTAACGGCTGGGAGATCAATGATAAGGGATTTATCGCGGCAGAAGCTGTGGATGTCGGGGGCAGTACCCGCAATGTGTTGCTTTCGCCCGTGAAATTGCAAGCGACGCTCGTCACCAGTCCAGCTCATGGAACGGTTGCGTTGAATGCAAATGGTTCTTTCACGTATGTTCCGGGACCTAGCTTTACCGGTGCTGATAGCTTCACTTACTCCATCAGTGACGGGTTGCTGACCTCGAATATCGCGACCGTAAACTTCACGTTGCCGGTCCCTGTCAGCTTTCAAACGACCCTAACCAACCAGCATGTCGACATAGGACTGGCACTGGAGGGTCATGATCACGGGGACGACGACGGACACAACCACGGCGGTCATGAAGCGCCCGAATGGGATTTGCACATTCACGACGAAACCAATGACGTCGAATACGCACCGGACAAAGCGTTGCTCTACGTCGGTTCTGCTGGAATCACCGTCAGGGCTGGTGCAGCCGCTGGAAGTGCATTTGACTTTTTGGGGGTGCCAGTGGGTGGCACATTCTATGTCTTGCCACAAAATGAGAACCCGGACCTCCTATTCCTTGGGATAGGTGCGGAAGAGTTGGAGCCAGCTGATTTCGTATCGGGAACGGTCAATCTCAAGCTAATATCGGTCACGGGGCCAGGGCACTTTTCGATGTGGCAATCGACCATTGCAGGACCAAGCCTAGCGGTAGCAACGGCGGACGGTATCACTTCTGAGGATGCGATTGCGGTGGAGCCAGGAACGCACCAGCACTTTAATTACGCGTTTAGTAAACCAGGCTACTACTCAGTCACTGTGCAGGCTTCGGGGGTGTTGACAGACGATGGTCAAGTGTTGAACAGCGATGACAAGACCTACTACTTCCAAGTTGGTAACGTCGTCCGACAAGTGGACGTTCAAAACGGACTTGATCAACGCTCGTTTGTTCGCAACATAGATCTTGCCTTTGAAAATGAGGACGGACTCTTCGATCTCCTTCGAACGAATCGTATTCAACTGACCAAGTTTGATCTCAATGGAGAAAATGGAGTAGCCATGCCCAGACAAACAATGGGGGTCATCGGGAACTCGATTCGATTGGACTTTGGAGCCCAAGGGCTAGGTGGAAACCGCAATAGCAATGCTGGAGACGGATACTACAGGATTGGCATAGACACCGATGGAGATGGTCAGTTGGATGCGTTCCGGCACTTCTATCGACTTCTGGGCGACGTGACAGGCGATCGGAAGGTGGATGATTTGGATCGACTGTTCATTTTGGACAACGTGGGTTCGAACAATCCTAACGGCGACGCAAATGGCGATCGTGCAGTCAATGCGATCGATTCCTTACTGGCAACACGCGCATTTGGGCGGAGGTTGAAAGATGGACTTCCGCTGGATGACTAGTAGAAAAATCTCAGAGGCTTTTCTCACTCTTCGTAAAACAACCAAACAAGCAAAGATTCACTAGTTTCAAAGGCAATGCACAACATGATCCACCTCAAGATGTCGAATCGGTTCTCGCTTTTAGCTCTACTCGGTTCCTTTTTAGCGTTGTATTCGACGCATTCCGCGGAAGGGGGCTTTGTCGTTAGTTTTGGGGCCGGGTCCGGGACGACCGCGGGGCCGGTCTCGTTTGTCGAGGGGCAAGCTGGCAGGCTCAACGTCTTTATTCAACGGGACGCGTTTCCTACGCCATCGCTGGAATCGTTTACGGTTCGTGTGAACCTATCCGCAGTTGGCGGCGCACCAGCGAACGGGTTGTTGTTTGCAAATACTCAGCAGCAATCACAACTCGTATCGGCAAGCTATGTTTTCGCAGGAAACAGTTCCGTCGTTAACCTTAACGGTCAAGTCGGAAATGTACAGTTGAATGGTCTTCGTTACACGGGTAGCGACACGTTCGCGGTATCAGCCGTTTCCGTTCCCACATCCAATCGAATTCTTTTCAGTTTGGACATGAATCCGGTAGCCCAGGGAACTTATCAAATCAGCGTGGACACCACGCTAAATGCAACGGGTTTCTTGGATGGAAGCTTTGCAAGCATCCCATTCACCCATTCCGCCGGATTGCTCTCTGTAGTTCCTGAACCGGGTTCCATACTGCTGCTGTTTTCCAGCATACCGGCTTTCTACTTGGCATACCGTCGCACGAGAGCTCGATTTGCCCAGGGTACGGCCGGCTAGACGGTGTGAATAAATTATGTTCCGCGTGGTGAACATGGATGTAAATGCAATCGTAGTGCGTAAATAGAGGTTGGCCTGTCTTTTTGAGCGACATAAATTATCGACTGTGTGTAGCATGCGTGTTGCGACACGGATTCTTATGGTCACGTGGTTTGCGTGTGTGAGCTTTTGCTGCTTGGGCTCGAACCCAATTGCACAACCCCTGTGCGTGTGCGGTTTTGTGCATACACGTAGTCAAAGCACCCGCAGTGCTTGGTACACAGCAGCCCATGAGCGATTCGATCGAAGTTCCACGTTATAGAAGTAACGAAATAGAGGTAGCGAAACCAAAGAAAGAAATTCGAGACTTCTCGTTCATCGCCACCCTCGAATGCCTGAAAATCGTACTCGTACTCAGTGAAACTGTACCTGTACTCAGCGAAACGGTACTCGTACTCAGCGAAACGGTACCTGTACTCAGCGAAACGGTACTCGTACTCAGCGAAACGGTACTCGTACTCGATTGGTAGCGATCTTCGAGTTCGAGTACCGCCTGTGGTTGGGTACGAATGCGTGTACGAAAATGCTGTCAAGTCGCGAGTGTCGTCTTGAAAAGTAGTGGCGTTCAGCGAGAAGTGTCAAAAATTCTTCGCGCTGGGATATGCCCCCCGGGACGCCAGGGTTCCTTTAGGATATAGCTTAGGTTCCCTAATAAACCGTCCGTTCAGTTGCCGCAGCCTTCTAGCTGAAAAAACACGCCGCTTCGTAATTCTGTGCTCTTGCATAACGACTGCAAAAGTGTATCGTAAGTCAAAGCACAAGAAGTGTGGTTCTGCTAAGTCTAACTTGCGGCCACGGATCCACTATCAGCCAATGCGGTGTGGAGGCTGCCTTGTGGATATCCATTGCACTATTTCCTTCTTCGCAATTCCCGTCAGACCTTTAGGAGTCCTTTCGAACATGAAGATTACGTTTCAAAGAACAGTAGTACTGCTCGCTTGCGCTGCAACGACGCCAGTAATCGCCCAAACCAAATTGGACGAACCCCAAAGCGGTAAATCGCCACGGGCAATGACTCGGCTAGTTTGGCAAGACGACTCGGACCACACTGTCCGGTGGGGGGATCTGACTCGCGATGCCAAAGGTATTTCGATCACTCCGCAAATGGTTGCCGGCTTTCCTAAACTTGACACCGCGCAACAAAGTCTGGTGCAAATGGAAGAGGCAAACGGTTTGGTGGTCGTTGGAGTCCATGACGTTGACAATGGCAACTTCCAAAGCGGATGGGTCGCGATGAATGCTGGCGTTGTGGAAGAAGAGCACGGCAACCATTCGCATTGGCACTATGAAAAACCGCCAGCGGTAACCGTATCGCAGTTGGGGAAAGATCAAGGCAACCCGGCGCACGTCTACGAATACCAAGGGGATATATTCCTCGCCAACGACAAAAAGAACGGGTTCACCGTCCTGCCATCCATGGCGCTGCAGAAATCGCCGTCCCCTTCCGCGGCTCGTTTCTACCCGGGTGGTGGAAATCATATCACCCTTGCAGCTGTCGACCGCAAAGTCTGTTACGCAACCTGGGCGGACAGAGATGGCGATAACCAAGGCCGTGTCGATGTGGTCCCTATCAGTAGCGACACTGGTAGAAGTGGTTATCAGATAAAACTCCCAAGCGGTGGATTGCACGGCGCGACCTCCAATTCGGGAAGGGTTTTCTTTGCACCTTCCGACGGTATTTGCTGGGTCGACGCGGACGTGGCGTTGGCTAAAAACGCGAACACCGCTGAAGTCAATCATCTTTCCCTGGGGGATGATCCAGTGACCAGCAAACCAATGCGAACGGGAGCATTCGCAAACCATGAAAACTTTGTTCTCTTTACGACTGGAGCGAACCAAGCGGCTAGTCTCTGCATGATTGATGCCAAATCGCCCAAGCCAACCGTCATGAAGTTGCCCGTACCAACAATAGAAGGACTTTCGTTGACAACTCCGCAGTGTGTGAAAACGCACTCAGGTAAACACTATGCATTCTTGTTTAGTGACCGACGTGGAAGCGAAGCGGCTGAGTCGCTGACCATTGTAGATCTAGATCCCAACGGGGATGGAAATCTAGCGGATGCCAAAGTAGCCAAAACAATGCCCGTTGGAGCGAGCAAAATTGTGGGACATGGCGGACACCATGAAGTCTGCTTCTCAGCCAATCGCCGCCTAGCATGCATCACCAACCCAGGCGAAGGATCGATATGGATTATGTCGCTCGGCAATCTCGAATTCGAAAGTAAAAACCAAGTCAACGGAGTCCCGACTCGTATTCTGGCGATCGGCGGATAGCGTCAATTAGTCCTCTTTTTTGTTCCCGTTATTTGGGTAGGCAGATTTTCGCTGCCGCCCGGTCTTATCCTTTTTTCGATGAAAGTCTTAGTTATGAAACGAATTGTTTTTAGGCGAAATCGCCATGCGTTTACACTGGTTGAGCTTTTGGTTGTGATCGCAATCATTGGAATCCTCGTTGGCTTGCTCCTGCCTGCCGTTCAAGCGGCCCGAGAAGCAGCTCGCCGGATGCAGTGTTCCAATAATTTGAGACAGATTGGGCTAGCAACTTTGAATTATGAGTCGACATTTCGGCGGCTTCCTGGCCTCACCGGATCGAGTTCCTTTTCTCCGCAGGCAAGAATCTTGCCCTACATCGAACAGGGCAATCTATCGAATTTAATCGACTACAACATCCCGCTGTACGTTGGTCCTGCCTTTGCCGCTAGGCTCAATCCGTTGCATCGGGTTGCTGCAGGGACTGTGCTGCCTGGGTTTCAGTGCCCGAGTGATCCGGCAGACCCTTTATTCGACGCACTTTTGCCAAATGGAACTGTCGTCAAGACCGCGGGATTGAACTACATGTACTCCTACGGTAGCGGAACGGGCACCAACTACGACGACCGATATCCAACCGATGGATTCGTATGGGAAAACTCCTTTGCTAGATTAGGCGCTATTTCCGATGGTCTGAGCCAAACCGTGATGCTTTCGGAAACCCTGAAGGGTGACAAGATCGTCTCGACTGGTCCGATGCCACCGAGGCCACATCGACGAATTGGTTCTTGGGGTGGTTCGAGCGGGAATCCTGTTGGCGTTCCTGGCTTCTCCAACGGAAGCACCATTCGCGATCCGGACTTGGCTGCCGTGAGTGCGACCATCACCTCGTGGCGCGGACTCCGCGGTGAAAACTGGATTCGTGGAGTACCCTATTCTGTCGTAACGAATGGGTACCTAACACCCAACAGCCCCATCCCAGACGTCAATGTGCATGGACGAGGTTGGTTTGCCCCTCGCAGTATGCACTCGGGTGGCGCTCAAGTGACTTTGGGGGATGGCAGCACGCACCTGCTCAGCGATGGTATCAATCGTGCGATCCATATCGCATTGCATACATCCAATGCAGGCGACATCGCCAGCATCGACAACTAAGCTGGAGACTTGTATAGGCAGCTCGTTGGAAGAAATCTAGAGCCCACCGGAGGTATGTTGAAACGATGAAATATGCTATTGCCCTGGTGGTATTCGGTTTGCTGCTTCCAAGCGGTTGTAGCCGAGGGCCAACGCCGGTCTCTGGTGGGACAGCAGGAAGTCTAATCGCAGGAGAGACTCCTGTTCCCGACTTCGAAGTCAAGATCTACCGAGCGGGGAGTACCATCCCGCTTGGACTGGCCGCGACCGGAAACGATGGCAAGTTCCAATTGGTGCTACCCAAGGGAGAAGGTCCGCTTTGGCTATCCCCCGGTGAGTATGCATTCACACTTGAGTCGCTCGGTCCAGATTCTCCGCGCATGCTACCAGCATACGCGAACGCTTCCAAGACACCGCTCAAAGTGAACTGGAAATCCGATGATAAGTCACTTGATTTAAGAATTCCAGCGTTCAAGTGACTACGCGAGTCCCGTCGTTTGCGGTGAATGCGATTACTGAATCAGCAAGGCTGGTAACACCTTGGTCTCGAAGTCCGGAACGGAGACGGGAGTTTGGACAACGACGAGACGATGGCTGAGAGTTTTGCAGCCCGCAGGCCCAGTTCAGCCACGGACGTTCGCGACCCGATCGTTTTCGGAGCGGTCGCTTCGAACGGCAAGATCCTCATTCGCACCGGGACTAGCCTGGACTGTTAAAAAACCGGTATTAATACGACTTTGCTTTGCGCAGTTTTTGTTTAAAACTACGACCCTAAGCGATCGCGACTTCAACATCGCGAAGCGGTTGTTTTAACTCCCCTTCTCTTCGGGAGGAAAGGGGAGAAGAAATCTCAAGATTCAACTCGCCGTTTTGCTAGATTACTACCAATCGAACAGAGTATGCGTCAGCGATGGCGTGTTAGTTCGGCCCCTTCAGGACAATTGGCTTCTTGGTTCGGTCTTTACCCAGGGCGGCGCTTTGCCCCGGGCTGAAATGTTGCTGCCCCATTCGGGCCGAAAGCTGGACGACCGCCAGTGTCGATGTAAGCTTTCAATCCTAAAGATTGCTGCTGCTTTGCGACTCAGAGATATCATTTCGAACTTGAACCGCGAAAGAACCTAGTTTGGCATGCCCTCAATTGTGAGTTGTCGAACTAGCGGTTGAAAGACCGTTCCACTTTATTATTGGAATCGGTTGACGTCGCATGATCGCGCTATAGCCAACGCATCATTTCGCGAAGCATGGCCGCCCCGAATATTGGTAAAGCTACCAACCATACTGAGCACTTTGTGAAACTGACCGGGAGGCTCCCAAGAGGACAACTAGCGTGAAAGGATTTCGCTGCGACGCGAAAATCGTTCCTTCAATACGGACACGATCGCTTGCGCGTCTTCGAATTTGGGAGACGCCGCAACGAGCTTAGAAATTTCGTTTTGCAGTCGGTCGACAACACCCACCAAGTCGTTATCCAAATCGAGCACTTGCTTGAGCTTGGCCTCGTCGATCTTGGTACTTTCAAACCATGACGAATAGCCTTCCACTGCGGAACGGATCTTCGATTGTGCGTTTTCGATACTCGTCCGAAGCTTTTCACCTTGCGAAATGGCCGCAAAGTTCGCTTGATCGACTAGCGGTGCCAGAAAAGATTGCAAATCTCGTTTGCATTCCTGAAGACGCTCGGCCAGAAACTTCCGGACGGCGACATCATCATCACGGCGCTTTTGCTCCGCTCGGTAGGAGGAAAAGCCAGGTAGGTATCTGGTGATGGCGTCCATCAGAATTGGCTCCCGCAGAATTGGCTACCGCAGAATTGGCTACCGCAGAATTGGCTACCGCAGAATTGGTTACCGCAGAATTGGTTACCGCAGTGTGCGCTATGCATTGACGATATCGCGCATCTTGGGTTCAAGATATGTGACGGTGCTTCCCATGCTAGCGAGATTGCCATATTCGGTTTCAGGGATCTGGACTCGATGACGTTTTCGCAATTCCATTACGATATCGAGGAAGTCCATGCTATCCATCTCAAGCTGCTCTCGGAACGACTTGTCATCCTCAAGTTGGGTTAGATCCTCATCCGGTGCGATCTCACTCAAAATATCCAAAATTTCGTCACGGATTTCGGCCGATGTCATGAGTTGCAGGACTCCAGACCAACATTCCTGTCACCATAAGCTGTGGCAGAGCGGGTTGATCAAAAAAGGGAAGTATCAAAAAAGGGCGGGGGATGGGTTGCGGTTTCCAGTTGCGAAAGATCAGTATGTTTAGAACCGGCGTACAATGACGACCGAGTTAATACCTAGCATTCCAAAGGAATTGTTGAGAATGTAGTCCACTCGCGGCAGCTCCTGCGGTTGATTGACCACCAAACCGTGCAAGGCACATTCTGGATCTAAATTATCCACATTTATTGTGGCGTGGCAAACCCTGTCTTGGAACGAGGGCAAATTTCCGGCCAATTCCAAAGCTCCGGCCGCCCCCATGGTATGCCCGATAAAGCTTTTTGTATTGTTGAACCGGACCGCGTCGCAGCCTTGGAAAACCTCGCGAAGCGCAATGCATTCCTGGCTATCGCCGGAGCTCGTTCCGGTCGCATGGGTGCTGACAATTTGGATGCGATCCGGCGTTAGTCCGCCTCGCGCCAGCGCCATTTTGACGCACTGGGCCTGGCGCTCAGGGTTTGGGAGCACGAAGTCGGTCGCGTCGGTATTGATGGCGTAGGAAACGATCTCAGCGATGATGTTGGCAGAGCGGGCTTTGGCGTCCGATAATCGCTCCAAGATATAGAGACATGCACCTTCAGCCACTACGATTCCATTTCGGGATTGGTCGAAGGGTCGCGATGCTTTGGTCGGATCCTCGTGCGACGCCAAAGCCCCTTGCGACTTGAAAGAGGCAAAAATGCCGAACGTATGGATGCTTTCGGAAACACCGCCGGCGATGGCTAGATCGCACTCGCGCAAGCGAAGCATCTGAACACCTTGGATGATTCCTGCATTGCCTGCGGCGCAAGCGGCTCCGATGGTGTAATGCGGGCCAGTAATACCCATATTGAGAGCGATCTCACCAGCCGGGTTGTTGGCAACGGTTCGGGGGTTGTGATGATGTGACCAGTAGGTGGTATCGTAGTCGTATGCCTTGATGGAATAGATTTCGTTTTCGGTTTCGACATTGCCGTGCTCGGTAACCCCGATGTAAATGCCCACCCGCGAGCGATCAACGTTGGCCCAATCCAAACCGCTGCGGTGTACCGCTTCGGATGCAGCCCAGATCCCTACCGCACCGGCTCGCGTTCCCCGACGCATATCGCGCTTGCTCTGGTACTTGTTGGCTTCGAATTCGCAAACACCGGCCAGCGTGTCCCCCACGTATCGGATGTTGTACTTGCGAACACCGCTCTTCCCAGCCAGCAAGGACTCTCGGAACATTTCCAGATTATGGCCGTTAGGGGAGGTCAAGCCAATTCCGGTGATGACGACGCGTTGATCGTCTGGCAATTGGCTGGTGTGGTCTACGGCAATCATTCAGCGACTCAAAAAAGAAAATTCGAAACGGATAACAACTCCGAAACTATCCTGCTTTCCAGATATTTGCAAGCGCTCGAGGCTGGATCAAGATCCGTTTCTCACTTGGGTTTGTTAACGAAAGAGCGGTGGTACTCGATCAGCTTCCGGTTTTTGGGCTCCTCGCGATCGGGCTTGCTTTCGAAGTAATCCGCCAGGGCGGCATGCGCCTCAAGACTCGCGGGATCGTAAGAAAACACACTTTGTATCCAGTAAATGCCCGTTCGCTCGGATTCGTGTTGCAGAATGATCCGGCCGACCTGCACCCGAGCGGCTGTATCGGTGGAGTCTTTGCCAATCCTCTCCTGCAGCCCCGTGACTTTGTCGAGCGCCTCGCGGGCTGCCGTCGTTTTCGCAAAGCTTTCGTCGGCTTCCTTTGTCATACCAAGCCCTCGAAGGGCAACTGCGTAGGAGTATCGGGCGACAGTATCGCGCGGGCTCGATTGCAGTGCCGCTTCCAAATAGGTCTTCGCAGCAACAAAGTTCCCGAGCCCGTTTTCGATGCGGCCCAGCTCGGAAGCGACCACATACCTTTCGGGTACTTCGCCCGCTGACCGGTAAGAGGCGACTATTTTTTCTTCTCCTGAGGCAAAGACCTCCCGCAGGATCGTTAGGCTTTTCTCCGTTTCACCAAGCGAATCGTAGCACATGGCCGCTCCTGTTCTCGCGGCCAAGGATGTTGGCCCGGTGTTGCAACGTTGGAACAACTCCAATGCATCTGCCGGCTTTCTCTGGTTCAGCAGCAATCGCGCCAAGCCGAACAAGGCACGGACATGTGTCGGTGATTTTAAAATGGCTTTGCGATACTCGGCCTCCGCGACGTCGACTTGGAGAAGATGTTCGTGAATGCGAGCCATTCGGTAGTTCGGCAAAGGATCGGTCGGCAAATCCTTTTCCCACGCAAACAAAAAGGCTCTCGCCTCCGCAAAGCGAGAAAGACTTGCTAGACCATTCGTGTAATTGTCCAGGATGTCAGCAATATCGGCTTCGGGTTCGCTCAGCCAATCGTTAATGTCCTTCTCGATCGGGTCGTCCAGTTGGCCATTTCCGACCGCAACCAACAGTTCTTCGCGATGGAGTAATTTGGGATCGTGCCCCATTCGAAATGCAGATTGGAGATGGCTATTCATTCCAGCGATATCCCCCTGGAATCTGGCGGATCGCGCTCGAAGCAATTCGGTTTCGCTCAGCGAGGAAGACGCCCAGCGAAATGTCGATAACCACCAATCCGCTTTGGCCGTATCCCGCTGCAGAAGTGCGTGGCGAGCCATCGAGTGGGAGATGCCAGCGACTCCCCCCATGATTTGAAAGAGAACCACCAACGCAAGGAGAATGCAAACAAGACCGATAGTTTTGGTGCGCCGCGGGCCGAGCTTGGCATCGCGTCTATTTTGCTTGGCTGATCGAACCTTCCTCACCGGTTTCATGGCTTGCACTTAAGCTTGGAAGCAAAAAAACCGAGGCGGAAACCGCCTCGGTTTATGAAAACGACCAATAGAAGATAAGGCTACAATTGCTTCAGCATTTCACTCGCCTTTGCCTTAACCTTGGCAGGGTCGGTCATCGACATCAAGGAATCCACCCCTTTGGAGAGCGTGGCGGCTTTATCCGGGTCGGCCTTTCCTATCTGGTCCACGTGCTGTTGCAACGTCATCCCACCACTTCCAACGGGTGTTCCGGTTTTGGCTAAATCGGTCAAAGCCGTTTTGAGCAATTCCTCAGCTGGCGGTGGCGGCGCTACTTTGATTACTGTCTCCTCGTTCGACCCACCACAGCCAGCGAACGCCATCAGCAAAATCATTAAACCAAACACACTTCTCAATCTCAGTGACATTCTAGGCAACCTAGTTGTTTGTGGAGCCGAAACGGAAGTCCAACACTGTGTCGGACCTCCCCCAAAATCAGAACGACTCTTAAATGAGTGAATTACTCAAGAGCACCGATATCTCCGGAAATTGCACTACCGAGCGCTTGGTAGGTTCTCAAGTCGATGTTGTTACTAATGAACTGAACGGAACCATCTCCCAACCCATGGTTAGCACCGCCGGTGTGACGACTTCGAGCAGGGAAAACGCCTTGTCCGTCACCTTGTCCACATCCCCCGCAGACTCCCACAGCAGGGAATCGCCAGTTCGGTGTAGCCATCGTGTTGATGGAGGTGTTATAAAATCCTGGAGCGAACCATCGGAAGCCCGCGAACGTACGGTGATTCGTCGCCGCCGCCAAGCCAAGCGTTCCGTATTGGTCAAGCATGGCCTGCGTGGGGAAGGTCGCAAAAACGGGACTTGGAAAAGGAATCCCACCAGCAGCGATGTCGCCCATGTTGGTGTAGAGCGTATTGTCGTTGTCACCCTTGACGAACTCCGACATCAAAATCGTGTTGGATAGGCCGTCGGTAATATCACCAAACTTGGTGTCTCGATCACGCTTCCAAAAACCGTTCTGCTGTCCGGAACCAATATTCCAACCTCCGTTCGGGCCTTCGCTCCAGCCGTAGTTGTTCTGACCGAACTCAGTTGTTGTAGGGTAGGGCCTGTCGGATGGGCAAAGAAAAGCGGAAACGCGGGTTCGTCCAGCCGTCAGGGCGGAAACCTGCCCCCCGGGGAGAATAAAATTGTCGTAGTGGTATTCTCGGAATGTGAACTGATTATAAAGAGGTGTTTGCTCAATGAAAGGTAAAATACCGACGTGTGCCGAATAACCGTTCCAATTGGATTGCTGCATCGGCACTCCGATTTTCTGGACCCATGTTGCCAGCCGACCTACCGTCCTAAACGTGCTCTCGTAATTGTGTGTTGCCAACGACAATTGCTTGACGTTGTTACTGCACTGCATACGCCTAGCCGCTTCTCTCGCAGCCTGAACAGCAGGTAACAATAGACCAACCAAAATACCAATGATGGCGATAACCACTAATAGCTCCACCAAGGTAAAGCCTTTTTTCCGCATCTTCATAACCTTTTTCATCCCTCAAAAATAGCAGCGTATGAACTTCGGCGACCAAAACCTACAGTCGCCGTCTACGACACTAATAGTAGGTGCGAATATGCCACATTGCAATGGGATAAAGTGCAATCCGAATACATTTCGTACTCCGGAAATTAACACCACTCGACGAACGCGACCATTTTTAATGGCGTCCTAGCGTTTTGTCCTATGAAGTGCTTTTCTTTTTAAGCACGAAGCGCTAGCCGATGTCTTACAGCGTGGATGGGCTAGCGCCTCAGGCTCAAAATCTTAAGTAATTGAGATGCAAAATATTCACTGATTATTCTTGCGAAGAAGGCGAGTGGAATCGACAGAGTCTTACGCTATTCATCTATGCGCTTGAGTATATAAACAACGTCTTCGGTGCCGGCGTCGATTTCAATCGGATCATTGATGTCGTAACCAAAATCGTATGCAGCTTCTATTTTCCATTCCGGGACCTTTTTGATCATGGAAGCGAATTGTCGCCAGGTGTAGCTTCGAAGAATGAGGCAATCGTCGATTCGCTCCATTCCCGTTGGTCGATAGACATCGAAACGCAGATTGAATCGCTCGATTCGCTTTTCCACATCCTTGTCACGCGGCCACATTTGGGTGTTGATTTGAAGGTTGCCGCGGCGTGCGGACCAACTCTCGGTATCGGTCGGAATACCTTCCAGCGGTGTCAGGTGAAAGCCGAGAGCGTAGATTCCACCGGGGCGAATGGCTTGTGCCATGGCGCGAAAGTGCGCAACCGCTGCTTTTTCCGTTCCGAGATGCCGAAACGAATTGATGGTGTTAAAGGCCGCGTCAAATGGCTTTTTGACAGCAAAATCACACATGTCCGCAACCCAAGCGGATGGTTTCAAGCCATGCTTCCGCAGCCTGGCGTTGCAGTAGTCGATAGCCTTTTCGTTGAGATCCAACCCAGCGGCAGCATATCCCTTTTTGGCCATTCGGAACAAGAGGCGTCCCGTTCCGCAGGCAGGTTCCAGCACCCGTTTTGTTTTCCCCTCGACATGCTTCTTGAAAGCGGCCTCTAGGAACTTGTATTCCGAAACCCAATCGCTCCCGAAAACCAGATCGTAGTAGACAGGATAATCGTAGATGTTGCCGCTGACAGATTCCATGGAATAGGACTTTTGGAGGGTTTTCGATAGGTAGCGATTGTTGGATATGGTGCTCTCGCCAGATTCTTGCATCAGAGGATAAACTTCACAACTGCCCGAGCTACGGGGGGTACCGAAGACTACTTTCGCGGAAAGCCCTGGACAAAAAAGCGTTTGCTTGGCATCATTAGCGGCCCCGCGTCCTTGGGATTTGTTGGAAATAGACCGAATTCAGGAGTTGTGAAGTGCCAAATATCAAGAGTGCCAAAAAGCGCCATCGCCAGTCCCTCGAGCGCCGAGCACGCAATCGTTCTGCTAAATCGCAGTTAAAGACTGCACTCAAAAAGCTTCGTGAAGCCGTCGAGTCGAAGAATTTCGACGATGCCAAGGTGCAATATGTTGCTTACTGCAAAATGCTGGATCAAACCGCGGCAAAGAAGATTATTCACGAAAACAAGGCCTCGCGCACCAAAAGTCGCTTGAGCCAGTACATCAAAAAGGCCTCTACCGCTGTCGCCGTGTAGGCGATGTCGCTCTTCGGATCGTTAGTCGGATCGTT
>Ga0335394_10005331_pt1 | contig 14571 bp, 11 predicted proteins | sample MAT03_FD_205741 | JGI IMG/M metagenome (GOLD analysis project Ga0335394, IMG submission 205741) | Freshwater microbial communities from Lake Fryxell liftoff mats and glacier meltwater in Antarctica - MAT-03 (spades assembly) (version 2) ...
TAAGAAGACAGATCAAACTATTATTCCCGGAGATAGTACATTAGATCTTAATAATAATAGCAATCTTAGGATATTATATATTACTCTGGCTATAATAATTGGCATATTTTTATTATGGATATTTATTACATTATTAACGAAAGAAGATGCAATAAAGATATTGGGTGAAATGAATAAACTAACTACTCATACTCCAGCAGTATCAGATACCTTATTATAATTACAGATATGAAATGTTCAGGTGATCGAAGATGACAAAATCTTTGAAATATATGTATTAACACGAATACATATATCTATACTAATATTAACACCAATACATATACGTATACATATACTAATATCTATACTAATATTAACACCAATACCAATACGTCTATACTAATGGATATCAGTGTTAATATGTATACTAATATTAACACCAATACATATACTAATATCTATACTAATATTGACATCAATGCATATATCTATATCAATATAGATCTATATTTCAATAATATACGAGTGTTGATATTTATATTCCAATAATATATTAGCATTGATATATGTATTGATGTTAATATTTCAATGATATTAACAATATTGGTATAGATATATTCCAATAATATCAGTATAGAATATGTATTGATGTTAATATTAGTATAGATATTAACACTGATATCCATTGGTATAGACGTATTGGTATTGGTGTTAATATTTGTATAGATATTAACACTGATATCCATTGGTATAGACGTATTGGTATTGGTGTTAATATTAGTATAGATATTAGTATATGTATACGTATATGTATTGGTGTTAATATTAGTATAGATATATGCATTGGTGTTGATATTAGTAGATATATGCATTGGTGTTAGTACATATATTCCAATGCATATTAGCGTTAATATTGTAATAATTACTGTTAATATTGTAATAATATACCTATTAATGTTAATATTCCAATCTGTATTAGTATTAATACATGTATATTTCAATAATAATAGTATTAACACATCCAGGATGAGATCCTTGGGGAGATCAAACTAAAGATAATAATGATAAATGTGATATATGGTATGTGATTTTTGGAATTTATGTTAACATGTAATAATATAAATATGTTGCGAGTAATATCCGCACAGAATCAATCTGATAGTGAACGTGTTCCAGCACAGAGTTTATCATTCGCAACTGCTCCAAATGTCAGTCTATCGTTAACACCAGCTCCAAATGTCAGTCTATCGTTAACACCAGCTCCAAATATCAGTCTATCACTTAATGTACCTACTATCTCTAAGAATCTAACATTGAGTACAACTTCTGCTCCCAAAAGTTTAGCACTTAATACAACTGGTCCCAAAAGTTTAGCACTTAATACTACAACCGCTCCTAAAAGTTTAGTACTTAATACTACAACCGCTCCTAAAAGTTTAGTACTTAATACTACAACCGCTCCCAAAAGTTTAGCATTAAATACTACAATTGGTCCCAATAGTTTAGCACTTAATACTACAACTGCTCCCAAAAGTTTAGCATTAAATACAATTGGTCCCAATAGTTTAGCACTTAATACTCAGCCAATAAATGGATCACACAAAATGTTGGTGATTGGAGGTCAATCAACTGGAGTCGTATATCCATCAGCAGATAATTATAAGGAATATGATCAAAGGACTCATGTTTACATGAAGACTGACACTTATGTTGGAGCTGATGAGAAGATGGTACGCGACGAATGGTTGTTTGATATACAAACAGGAAAGATGGTCAATAGTACCATTGATTTTATTCCAGCATGTGAACGTATTTATTTGGAAATTCTGACAAATGCTTCCGACAACATGGGTAGATCTCGTAGAGCAGGTGTTGATCCCGGACGTATCGAAATTTTGATGAATAATAGCACAATCAGTGTAACAAATTATGGACTTCCAATTCCAATTGAAATACATCCAATAAAGCAAGTATATGTTCCACAGATGATATTTGGAGGTCTTTTAACAAGTTCCAATTATGAAGTAGATAGACATGAAGCTGGTACTAATGGTATTGGTGCAAAAGCAACCAATATTTTCAGTACCGAATTCGTCGTAATTGTTCACGATCATACTCGTCATCTCAAATATACTCAGATATGGACAAATAACATGATACAACGCAGTGAACCAGTCATAGAAAATTATCCTGGTGATTTATCTTCGGTTCAGATCATTTACAAGATGGATTTTGCCCGATTCAAATATCCCGTTCCAAATGGAGATCAAGGAGGTTATCCAATTGAAGCATTTGCTCTATTCGCACGACATGCAATCGATATATCTTTTACGTCCAAAGCTGTTGTGATGTTCAATGGCAGAGAAATTAATTATATCAATATCCGAGATTATGCTAGATTATATTTTGGAGAAGCTGTCGATAATGCAATAGTTCACTATCAATGGCCACCAAATACAGAAGTAATTAATAAGAAGAAAGGATATCAGATAGCCAAGAATCCAAGTATCACACCTGAAATAGAACTTATTGCTATTGACACTCCAGATAATGGTTATCATGTTTCATTTGTGAATTGTATGATGACTCGTGATGGAGGTGTTCATGTCAATGCGGCTGTCAAGGCAGTAGGAGATAGTGCAGTTCAGATGATTAATGATAGTGTTGTCAAGAAGATGGTTAAGCATAATAAAGGGAAAGAACTAGATGCAAAAGAGAAACGTGCTCACACCATCAATATCAATGATGTTAAACCACATATTTCTATATTATTGGCTGTTAAAGTTATAAATCCTAAATTTACATCTCAAACCAAAACTGTACTTCATTCCCCAGTTCCAAAGATAGAAGTAGGTGAGGAAGAATTACGAGCTATGGGTCGATGGCAACTAACAGATCGATTATATGCTGCTTTGGATGCTAAACAGTTCGCGACTCTAACTAAGACGGATGGTAAACTCAAGAGATATGTACGTTTACTTAAAGGTATCGATGCAAATAATGCTGGTAAGGCTGATCGTCATCAATGTGTTCTATATATCACAGAAGGGCGTTCTGGGGCCAGTTATGCTAACAAATTAGTGGGTATGGTGTCCGGAGGTAGAGATAATATTGGTGTTCTACCTATGCGTGGTAAGAGTTTGAATGTCATGAATGCTGATCGATTCCAGATAGAAGCTAATGCTGAGATCAAAGAATTAAAGAAGATGTTGGGATTATCGGAGTGTCCAGATCCTAATATGAAAGATACATATTATCTTGAACAGACCAACTTTAATCGATTGAGATATGGTGCTATAATGATAATGGCAGATTCTGATGTTGATGGTAAACATATTATCGGATTAATTCTTAATTTATTCTATTGTCGATATCCCTCTCTTCTTGCTCGTGGATTCGTGATGTTCTATAGAACACCAATATTGCGTGTTTCATTCAATAAACAGGTGTATAAATTTTATACACAGAATGAATATGATGAATGGAAGGCAAAAACTCCAAATTATCAATCATGGTACCACAAATATTATAAGGGGCTTGGTTCGTCCGATGATCCTAATATTAAAGATGATTTCCGTACTCCTCGTGTCGTAACATGTTTTTATGATGTTGATGCGCCAAGAGCAATGAAATTGGCGTTTGATAAGAATTATACTGACCAACGCAAAGATTGGATTGGTCGATGGCGTCACGTCATTGGTGTTGATGATATTCAGATCCAGCCAATTTCATGGTTTATTAATCACGAATTTATTCTTTTTAGTATTGCTGATACTCAACGTTCTATCCCTAAATTAACTGATGGTTTGAAAGAATCTCATCGTAAGATTATACACGGAGCCCACCTGAAATGGAAGATAGGTTCCAAAAGTAAAACATATACTCAATGCAAAGTAGCACAATTTGGAGCATTTATCGCCGAAAAATCATGTTATCATCATGGTGAGCTCATTCTAGATGATGTGGTATTGGGTATGGCACAAGACTTTACTTGCGCTAACAACATCCCTTGGTTCACTCGAGATGGTCAATTCGGATCGCGCTATCAAGGAGGAAAGGATGCTGCAGAAACTCGTTATTCATATACTCGACCTGAACGTCTTGTTTCTTTCATCATACGTAAAGAAGATCGTCCTATTTTGAAACATGTTATTGATGAAGGCCAAACCGTAGAACCTGAAACATATTATCCTATAATTCCAATGATTCTAGTAAATGGAGGACAAGGTATTGGTACTGGATATAGTACATTTGTTCCATGTCATAATCCTCTTGAGATAATAAAATGGTTGCGTATGAAATTACAAGGCATTAGCGATGATAATCTTCCAGTTGTTCATCCGTGGTATCGTGGATTTCAAGGTACAATTAGAGTCATCGATAGACGTTCCAGAAAGAAACGTGGAAATAAAGTAAATGTCACGATAATAAATAATCTTAATACTGATGGAGTTGTTACTCCAGAGATCACTGTAGTTGAAGCTGAAGATGAACCCAATACAAAAGGTGAAGATTCTGATGATGAATATGAAGGAAAAGAAGTAAGTGGTTCTCGACCATTGCTCTCAATGATAACTATGGGTAAATTTCATATGGATCTCAATGGAACAATTATTATCACTGAGTTACCTCTTTTCAAATGGGCACATTATTACCACAAATGGTTAGAAGAGTTAGTCGAGGAGAAAGTAATCACAGGATTTCGTGATTGTTCAGTAGATAATAACGTATATTTTGAAATTTATGGCTTCAAGGATAGTCCCACTCATCGTACATTAAGATTACAGACAACTAAGGGTATGAGTAATATGGTCTTACTTGATGATAATAGTAAACCTGTTCGTTATGACACATCGTTTGATATATTAGAAGCTTTCTATTCAAGAAGATTGCCTATGTATCAAGTGCGTAAAGATTTTGTAATAAATAGGTTTATCGAAGAAATACAAATCCTCAATGATAAAATTAGATTCATCCGAGCAGTTATTAATAAAGAAATACGAGTTATGAACAGGAGAAAAGCTGAAATTATGGAAAACATGGATCGTCTCGGTATTTCACGTGATCTATTAACAAAGACAAATATATCTAATTTTACAGAGGATGAAATTGAGGCTTCCATTACATTAATTGCATCTAAAGAAGCAGAACGAGCTAATATCGAAAGTTTATCTCCAGAACAAACATGGATTAATGAATTAAATGAACTTGAAAATACATATCGATCTGAATATGGTTTGAAGAAAGAACAGATTACTCTCAATATCGTAAAAGTGGTAGATCCCAAAACTTTCCAGAACACAACACCTGAAGAAGTTCGTCAACCAGCACAGGCTATCATGCCGAACGTTGGGGCACCTATCAAACGATCGATTGCTTTGGATATAAAAGGTACAAGACCAACAAAATCCATATACTTGAATGTATAACTAGGTGAAGCAAGATACTTAAAAATATTACAACAACATACATGTATAACATATACATGTACTTAAATATATAACATATACAACAACATACATGTACTTAAATATATAACATAATTAATATAGAACATATACATGTACTTAAATATATAACATAATTAATATAGAACATATACATGTACTTAAATATATAACATATACAACAACATACATGTACTTAAATATATAACATAATTAATATATAACATATACATATATTCAAGTATATATATGTTATATATTAGATATACATAGTTTAGTTAGACAAATCACAAATATAGATGAATATCTTGAGGTTATATTCAGTTAGATTTGTGTCATTAAACTTACAACTACATATGCTCCTAAATATGATGTATTTGAGAAAAAGTTTTAAGAATTTGCACATAACTATCCAACGATTGTGTTCATAACAGTAAATAAGGATGTAATAATTAAGTCAACACAATTACAAAGATAAATACTAGTAAACTGGTATTTATTGCAGATTCTCAAAGAACATGAAGGACACAAAGAAATTAATGATGAATGTAGAGTATTTATCGTAATAAAGATGTACACATGCTGATGGTTTAATTAATAATTCAAATTATTATTTTAAGTCGTATAGTGTGCAAATTAGTGGAAATGAAATAATGGCTGATTTATTCGATTGATTATTATAAAAAACACCATGTATATATACACACATATACATGAAAATATAAGTTTATTTGTAGATAAATAATATATTCTGATAAAAGTTAATATAGCAAGTTATAGTTAGTTTTGAGCATATATCAAAATAATTGAGATATACCAAATTTTGTTTGGTATATTGTGATATAGGGAGTATTCACCTTAAATATATGGTCTATAGATAAATGTAAATATATAAAATGGCACATACATCTGTGGATACGTCAATTCAGCATGTGAGTGATTATGATGAATACTTACAATTAATAAGTGGATCATGTGTTGTTAAATTTACTGCCGGTTGGTGTGGTCCTTGTAAGAAAATTGCCCCCCAATACGAAAAATTAGCATCTGATCATAAATCATTAGTTAAATTCATCGAGATAGATCTTGATTCAAGTGACGAAATTACAGACTATGAAAATGTACAATCTATTCCATATTTTGTATTTTTCAAAGATGGAAAGAAACAAACTTCTTTGACGATCAATGGTGCACAAAGTGCTCTATTAGACAAGAATATCGAATCCCTTGTAGCACAAATAAGAGCCAGTAAATTAGCAGCAGAAAGTAAATTAGTAGAGGTAACCAAGTTGGTAGAAGAAAGTAAGTTAGTAGAAACAGATATATTAGCAGGAATTGCTGATGATGAAGATATATACAGTGAACAATCTGATGATGAACCAGAAGAAGTTTTATATGGAGAAGGATATAGTGAACCATATGATGAGGATGACGATAAACAATGCGAACAAATCATAGAGAAAACTATCTCTGAAAATGTAATTAATCTCTAAAAAAAAAGCCATAATATTTAGCATTAAATATTATGTTTTATTTATAATTCACCATTATACCTAATATCCAATAAATTTATCTGTATCTTGAATAACATCATGGTATCCAATAAATTTATCTGTATCTTGAATAACATCATAGTATCCAATAAATTTATCTGTATCTTGAATAACATCATGGTATCCAATAAATTTATCTGTATCTTGAATAACATCATGGTATCCAATAAATTTGTGTATATCTTCATAATGTGATCTATTTCGTTTAAACATTCTAGATCTAATCGATGGTTGTGGTTTAAAGTACCCAATATCTGTTATGATATGTTGGTCCAAATGAGGAAAATTCATTTTAGGTTGACTATGATAACTGGTTGCTATAAATCCATATAACTTTGTTATAGATCTTAATCGGAATATATCTTTAATGTGTGTTAACTTGACCATAGTCATGATTAAATACTATTGATATCTTTGAGATTATATTTAAGGATATAGTGTACTCAGTTATATTATATACGCTAGAATTTTAGACATAAATGTTAGCACGAAGTTTGATTTCAAAAGGTTGCGCAAGTAAACAATTAGGATCTATTATAATCAATGGTTCTTTGTCTCATCTCATTGTTAGAAAATTTTCTAATGTTAAACCTATAGACTATTCTCAATATGTTTTAAGAACACGTGCTCGTTGTTCTGGATTCAATATAGTCGAAAAGGGAGAAGCAGCCTTTATAGAACGTTTTGGTAAATTAAATAGAAGTGCGGAACCTGGACTAAATCTTACTATCCCCTTCTTTGAAAGTATTCGTAAAGTAACATTGAGAGAAGTCTCTATTCCGATTGATCCTCAGTCTAGTGTCACTAAAGATAATGTCCAAGTAATGACATCGGGCGCTATTTATTTTAGAGTTATTGATCCAATAAAAGCATGTTATGAAACATATAATCTTCTTGATGCTATTGTGACTCATGGACAATCATCTATGAGAGCAGCTGTTGGATTAATGTATCTAGATGCGCTTTTTCATGATCGTTCATCATTGAATAAAGAAATTTTAGAAAGTATGCAAATGGCTGCCAAAGAATGAGGAGTTAGTATCCTTAGATATGAAATAACTGAAGTTACTCCAGACAAACGTGTATCAGATGCTATGGATGCTCAATCTATAGCTGAACGTAAACGACGTGAAACATCACTAAATGCAGATGCACTACGACAACATGATATTACTGTTTCTGATGGTAAACGTCAAGCAGTTGTGAATGAAGCAGAAGCACACAAAAGAAAGATTATTCTATCAGCTGAAGCCGATAGGGAAAGTATGATAATGAAAGCAGAGACCGACGCTATTGCTATTGAGAAGATAGGTGTGGCATTATCTAATAATCCTGAGGCTGCTAAATATTTATTAGCAAAGGAATATCTGGATAATATGTCGAAGTTACTGCCCAAGAGCACAGTATTTCTCCCCAAAGATATCGGTGATATTAATAGACTAATAGCATCAGCTACCAGTATTAATGCTTCGATGAAGGACCAATACTCCGATGTAAATATAATATAAGAATCTGAAAACATATATATGATAATATACATGTATTAAATAATCATGACTCTCCGTGAACAAGTAGAATCTAAGCTCGCAGATCTAATAAAAGATCATGATGTTAAAGGTCATAGTATGGATCATTTTATTGCTGTAAGAGATCACGCGCTAAAAGCGTTAAAATGTGAACGGCTTCCTAGTAGAACCAAATTGCAAATAGAATTGGCTGCTTTATTACATGATGCAGATGATAGAAAGATTTTCCCATTCAGTGTGAATAATAAGAATGCCCGAGCAATATTACAAACTCTTCATGTTGATGGTAAAGATAAATTTATCGATGATATTATTCAAATGATTGATCTTGTATCATGTTCTAAGAATGGGGACAGTGAACCACCACAGAGATGGATGGCAATTCCACGAGATTGTGACCGTTTAGAAGCGATTGGAATAATAGGTATTGAAAGATGTAACGAATATTCCAAGATGATAAATTTACCATATCATCTAGCAGATACCCCGGTTGTACGTACAGAAGCGGAACTATGGAAAATAGCCACTCCAGAACGTTTTGCTAAATATAAAGAAATAAAGATGAGTGTGAGCACAATAGATCATTATTATGATAAATTACTTCATATTGGTAAACCGGAATGTTTACGTTCGCAAAATAAATATATTTTAGAAGAAGCTGCTCGTAGAAATAATGTTATGGTTGAATTTGTCCTAAATTACTGGAATTAAAAACTTATGGATTAATTTTGAACATAGCTTCAGGAATAGATTAATATAATACATGTAATATTTACATGCATTATCGAATTAATATATGTAATATTACATACATTATCGAATTAATATATGTAATATTACATACATTACTGGATTAATATTATACATACAGCTTCAATAGTATGTAATATTACATACATTACTGGATTAATATTATACATACAGCTTCAATAGTATATAATACTACACATATGTATAATAACACTACACATACGCATAATATTAAACGACTTCAAGAGTATATAATACTACACATATGTATATATCACTAAACAACTTCAAGGATATATAATACTACACATATGTATAATATAATATATACAACACTACACATACGTATAATATTAAACAACTTCAAGGGTATACAATACTAGATAAGTTCAAGAATATATAATACCATAACACTACATAGAACTAATATTATGTATATAATTCTAACTACGAGATGGGACAAAGTCCCATCCACAGCAGAATCTCTGATTCTAACTACGAGATGGGACAAAGTCCCATCCACAGCAGAATCTCTGATTCTAACTATTATATTTATCATTATAATTTAAAAGTTATATACTCTTGAACTTATCTAGTATTGTATACCCTTGAAGTTGTTTAATATTATACATATGTGTAGTATTATATACTCTTGAAGTTGTTTAATATTATACGTATGTATAGTATTATACTCTTGAAGTTGTTTAGTGATAAGTGATATATATGTGTAGTGTTATTATACATATGTGTAGTGTTATATATATATATTCTTGAACTTGTTTAATATTATACATATGTATATAATTATACACAATATCGAAGCAATATATTTATCATTATAATATATGTATAGTGTTATATATATACTCTTGAAGTTGTTTAATATTATACGTATGTGTAGTATTATATACTCTTGAAGTTGTTTAATATTATACGTATGTGTAGTGTTGTATGTATTATATTAATCCAGTAATATATGTAATATTACATATATTAATCCGATATTACATGTAATATATTAATTTTAATGCTACATGTTTACATTACTATTAGTGTGTTCAATATTATATCACACCATAGTATATAATTATACTGTGAGAAATATTATATCATAGCGAATATTATATCATGGGGTAATCTATAATAAATAAATCATAGATGTATAAATATAATGGCATCTGGATTATCATCACCACTCGGTATTGCTGGTATTATTTTTATAATTATAGGAATCATAATGGCTGTTGTAGGTATTATCCTTCTAATTGCTAATCAAAATAAATCAAAGTCCTGGTATATCTGGTTTCTTCTAATCGCTGGTATAGTCCTTGGTATCGCAGGCGGCATTATGGTAGCTGTCGCTCTTTCATATCCCACTCAAATGATACAAACTGTGCAAACTGTACAAACTGTTCGTACGGTTCCAGTATCACCACCTATTCAAACTATACAGACAGTAGAAACAGTACCACAGTGTGTAACCAAACATATAGTAGTTCAACAATAAATATTATAATATCAATAAATATCAATAAACTGGCATTTATCTCATATCTGGGGAACTAAAGTTCACCAAATGTAAAATATTATGCATCCTCTTAAAATAACGAGTATTTTATTATTTTTAGCTGGTGCCATTATATTCTTTGCTGGATTACTTATTTTGTGGAAAGGAAATCCTCCATATGGAACCGCTAGTGTTCTAATAGCTATCGGACTCCTATTTGCATTAGGCGCCATTATAATGTTATGTGTATCTCTACAATATGATATGAAGATGCCAATTACTTAATTATAATACTATCATATTATAATATATGTCTTGATTATTGTATAATATATATATATGTCTTAATTATTATACAATATATATGTCTTAATTATTTTATAATATATACGTCCTAATTATTTTATAATATATATTGTCTTAATTATTGTAGATTCTCGAAGAGAATCTGAGATAAATCTGTTGGAAACCCTTTAGGTTTCCAACAGATTTATTGTATAATATATATATATATATATGTCTTGATCATTGTATAATATATATATATATATGTCTTAATTATTGTAGATTCTCGAAGAGAATCTGAGATAAATCTGTTGGAAACCCTTTAGGTTTCCAACAGATTTATTGTATAATATATATGTCTTAATTATTTTATAATATATATTGTCTTAATTATTGTAGATTCTCGAAGAGAATCTGAGATAAATCTGTTGGAAACCCTTTAGGTTTCCAACAGATTTATTGTATAATACATAATGTATGTATTATATTTTTCTATGTATCTCTAATTATTAAATAGTGTATGATTCGATAGTATAATATTTAATAATGCTCCATTAGGAGAACCCAGACCTGTAGCTGGGTCCCAGCCAATACCTGCTAAATATCCTTGATTATCTCCCTTAGTAATGTCATGAAATGCTATTTTAGCATTCTTATATAAAATATCATTAACAAATGTTTTAACATTCAACAATGCTAGATAGGCCGCCCACATTGGAGCAACTGCACTAGTTCCTCCAATAACCTGTAATACTCCATTCTGCAATATAATCCAACCCGTCATTGGATCAGCATTTCCTACTACATCAGGCACCCCTCTCATTTTGGGAACTACTGGCAATAATTTTTGATATGATGGAACTGGAAATACATTCGAATATCCACCACCAGCTGCACCATCATGACGTACAGTCCCCCAGCAAATTTCCTTAGTATGAGAACCAATATATAATCCTGATGGACATGTCAGGGTAGTACCTCCACATGCTAATACATATGGAGATGATGCAGGGAAATCAACATGAAATCGTCCATCTTTAATTCCATCCTCTGCCCCATTATCTCCTGATGCTACACAAATATTAATTCCCTTTTGTGAAGCAATCCTAAACAAATCATTATATGCTTGTAAATGATCAGGTTTCCATTGACTCTCAGGACCACCCCATGAAATAGATATTACTGATGGTTTATGTACAGTGTCGTAAATAGCAGAATGAATAGCATCATAAAATCCTTGATCAGTATTAGGAGCAAAATATACATAAATATTACTATTAGGAATAATTCCTCCTACAACTTGAATATCTAATACTACTTCAATGTCTGCTTCTTCTCCTGGTGAATTTCCTACTCCATCAACAGCGATTGGAATAACATTTGGATGATTAATTCCAAGATAATCCCAGTAGGATGTAAGATCTTTAGCCTTATATCCACCTCCTAGCTCTATAATAGCTATATTGGCAGGTTCATTAGTCTTTTGTTGAGGAAATCCATAAATTTTAGCTAATTGGACCGGAGTAAATGATTTAAGATTATTATGTTTTGTAACATCTTCAGAAGATTTATTAATTCGAATATATGGAGATGTTCTCTTTTCTATTTTATTTTTTGGTTTATTTCCCTTAAATATGGCTATAATATCTTTAGATTCTTTATATATCGATTCTACACTTTTGATCACAGATTTTACGTCGTTATATATTCCAACTAGTTTCAATGAAAGGGATTCAGGATGGAGATGTGTGATCGACACACCGAATGATGATGCTATTTTCTTAATAATAGATAAATCCTTAAAATCTGGAGGAATGTGTATTGTGACTGACATTTTCACATATTCCAAAAATATATTTTAATAATACTCACCATACTCTTATTAATATAATTATATTAACCAAAATGACCCCCATAGACATTCAATATATCATCATTAAATATAATACATTGATTTATAATAATCTCACATCAACAATTATCATATAAATAAATATCATGCAATCTGTTAATCATATACCCACAGAAACAAACGATGTTCCTGATTCTGTTCCCCTAAATATGGATGAATATCTCAATATTGACCTAACTGATAATATTGTACCAGTTGATAGTCTTAAACATGTTAAGATTTTACTTTCAATGTCTGATCCACCCTCCCAAAAATATGAAATCCATTCTAAATATGAGCATGATCAATATCTCAATTTAGAATCGATAAATCCGAATGTTAAGTGTAGTTCCATTCACAGTGAAATCAAAGATTGTAAGAAAACATCAGATAATGATGTCATTAGTACCACGCCAATGACACATGAAGAGAAAAATATTAACTATGAATATGTGAAAAGTATCTTACACTCTCTGAGATACTCCGATGATTCTTCTCCAGAGATAATTTCGTTATCGTTTGATCTTGAACGAGCATTAACTCAAAATACCCAGGAGACAGAAAAATCATATCCAGTAGAATCTTCTAAACAAGTTTCTGTTCATGATAAACAGAAATCTGTCGAAGTATCTAAAGGTAAAGATTTTGGTGATATTCCAGATACTTTTAAAGATTTTCCACAATCTATTATACGTAAACCAAATGGACGGACTGTTATCGCGAGACCTCAAAAGAAACATTTTGAACTGGGTGCAAAATGGGGTCTTGAACTCTATAAGACCCAAATGAAAGATTATAATGGTGTGCATCCACATGATGAAGATGTTCTCCTTGCACTTGCTATATCCAGATCATTGGATAATATTCCGGGAACCAAAGAATTATTCATAGAAGAATTAATCAAAGGAGAATTCGAAAACGCAGAGAAAATTTATGGGAAATGTCTGGATGAGGTCAAATTAATTATCGACTCTTTTCTTGATAATATTCCATGCAGGATATCATGTGAATATCATCATGATGGAAAACAAATACGTTGGATGAATAGTTGGGCTAAGATAGGATGGTGGCCCAATACTCAGAACGAATTTTCTCCTCAATTAAGTGAAGGAACTTGGAATTTTTTAGATAAAGAATCAGATAAGAAGATAAACACCCCTGACGCACCAGCCCATATTCGATCTAGTGAATTTAGATGCACTGTGTGGGAAGGATTAAATAATAAGATGATTCACAAAATTATTTCATGTGGAAATCGTGTCAACATTGAGTTAAATCAAAGTAAAAACGATACTGGATTGTATTTACCTGTAAACATAGGGTGTGATACATTACTCAATGCAGGATATTTTCTCGATTTAGCATTTGTGGAAGTAGGTAGTCTTGATCCATTACCTCTTCATGAACTCGATATATATCGAGTTAAGGAATGTACTATCAAGAACGAGGATGGTACAATATATACCATTTACAGGAAAAGCGTATTCGGTGATGTCATGCTATTAGAAGCATGGCCTAATCTTTTTCATGAAACGTTTGCAGAATCAGATAGCGAAGAACATATCAGTGGAGATGAGTATATTAGTGAAGAAGAATAATATATATATTGGATGAGATAGATATAAAAATA
>Ga0335394_10005332_pt1 | contig 14570 bp, 10 predicted proteins | sample MAT03_FD_205741 | JGI IMG/M metagenome (GOLD analysis project Ga0335394, IMG submission 205741) | Freshwater microbial communities from Lake Fryxell liftoff mats and glacier meltwater in Antarctica - MAT-03 (spades assembly) (version 2) ...
GCTTTTGCCAGTAAACGAAACAGGGGCCGACAACAGTCCATACAATGCAATATCATCCGTCGCGTTGGAGCCTACGACCATCGATTTGTACGCCTGTGAAGATATTAAAACGGAGGAAATCGATGCAATTGCCGGGCTTCATGGGGTCGATAAGCTTCGGGTGGGAAGCACTCATTGGGCGGAGCTTAAGGCTCTGAACAGGCTGATTTTAAGGAAAGCGTTTGAAGCCTTCAAAAATGGCACCAGTAAGGTTCACTTCAAGCGAAAAAAGGAATTTGATGCGTTTACGAATACAGAGCGTTCATGGACCAATGGTTACGCATTATTTCGAGTTCTCATGGACCGTTATCATTGCGAGCAATGGGATCTGTGGCCGGAAAGTGTGGGTAATTACGTAAAATCAACGGCTTGGATCGAATCTTTAAGTGCTTCCGAACGGGCTGCGATTGATGATGAGGTGCTGTTTTTTCAATACGTTCAGTGGATTGCCTTCCAGCAATGGGCTGAGGTGAAAGCGTATGCAGATCAAAAGGGCGTTCAGCTGATGGGAGACGTTCCGTTTGGGGTAAACTATTACAGTGCAGATGTTTGGACTAATCCAGAGCTTTTTAACTTACAATGGAGTGGAGGGGCGCCACCTGAACCAGCCTTTGTTGGAGATGAGTTCACAAGACGCTGGGGGCAAAACTGGGGTGTGCCATTATATAATTGGGATATTCATCGTGCACAGGGGTTTGCGTGGTGGTTGCAGCGGGTTCGCAAGGTTGGGATCATGTTCCATATGTTCAGAATTGATCACGTGCTCGGCTTTTACCGAATCTATGGATTTCCATGGAGGCCACAGCGCAATACTGAGTTTGCATATCTCAATGAAGAACAAGCCCGAACCCTGAGTGGAGGGGAATTGCCGCGTTTTCATGATCGGCCAGACAATACCCCTGAGCAAAAGCAGTTTAATCGGGAGCAAGGAGAGGTGTTATTGAAGATTCTTCAGGGAGAGGCTGGTCAAGGGGCGCTCGTAGGCGAAGATCTCGGCACAGTCCCTGACTATGTGAGGCCAAGCCTACTTTCGCTGGGTATTGCAGGATTTAAGGTTCCGATTTGGGAAGAAGAGCCAGATCGAAGCCTCACGCCAGGTAGCGAGTATGCCGATTGCACGATTTCCACATATGCGACCCATGACCACGATCCCTTAAGAGTGATGTGGGAACGGTGGATGACGCTGATCGAGACCGCCTTGACGAATCCTGAGATCGGGCAGGATCGAGATCGGGCATGGTGGGAAGTTCGCAGGCTGGCAAATTGGGCGGGTTTTGAGGTTCCGCATATAATGACCTTTGATGCAGTGCATGAACTGCTTCTTGATGCGCTTTTCCGTAGCAACTCACGTATCGCTATCGTGATGATCACCGATCTCTTGGGAACATCGCAGCGTTTCAATGTGCCAGGCGAAGTCAGCGAGGCGAATTGGAGTTCAAGATTGGCAGTCCAAGTTGCTGAATTGTCCAGCAACGCATCCGATGCTCAAAAACTAGGACGTATCAGAGATTTGCTGACAAGCTCAGGGAGATAGACTCGGAGGCTAGGCCATGCTAGTCCGACTAGTAGATTTCGTTCACAAGTTATTCACAAAGCAGCAAACCGTAGTCATACAGGCATATAATAATAACATCACACAATGTATGTCATATAAAATAGAAGGCAGTGCATCAGTTTGAATTTTTTTGGGTCAACCCGTTGGGGTCTAGATACCAAGGTGATTTTGACTCTACTGGCTGAACGCAGCCAACACTAAGGCGGCGTTTTTACTGGGAGTGATTACTTCGGCGCAATGCCATCCCCGCGCAAAGAAACGATACATTACAGTAGGGTCGGTGATCAGTCTTTGCCGAAATTCTGGTTCATCTGGCAACACCCGATGAACCAACAGCCTGGACTGACTGCCGTTCGCGCACCTAGAGTGCGCTTCATTCATACCATTCCTATTCCTGTCCCGTTTCGTTTTTCTCACCACTTCCAATTATACCCCCATTTTTCCTCCCCCAAAAAATTGCCCCTTTCGCGCTTCGCTTTGTGTGCTAGGATCGACACTTCCTTAGTACCCCCGTCCTCCTCACCTAAAGTTCCTTTCTATCTGTAATGCCTTTTCGATCAGGGAATAGCCTCCATCACTTTTTTACCATCGTGTTTGCCGCAGCAGCTTTGCTGGCTTCGTCGATCTGCGCCGCACCTCTGATCGCACCCGAGCGCATCTTCCCGGAAGCATGGCAAAACGCAGGCTATCCTGGAGAAATTCCCTCCCCTAAAACGATCGTAAACGTCACCAGCTTCGGCGCTTTGGGAAACGGCTCCAATGACGACCGGAACGCCGTCCAGAATGCCATCAACTCCCTCGGTGGCGCGCCCGGTGTAGTTTATTTCCCCGCTGGAACCTATCTTCTGGGCAGCCGGGTGGACTTATCTAGCGGTGTGGTCATTCGCGGTGAAAGCGCACAAAGTGTTACGTTGCGCTGGAATCACATCGGCGACTATTACACCGGGACAGGTCTTTATATCGGTGCTTCGCAGAGTGGCTCCTATCAAACGGTCGTTTCGGGTTATACGATTCACTCCAGTTCCATCGTCGTCACCAATGGCAGCAGCTTCGCCTCCGGCGATTATGCCGAGATCAGACAGGACAATCTCCCAGCTTGGAACCTGAGCAGTTGGGCGGGAAAAGCGTCCGGCCAAATCCTGCGGATCACTGCCGTTTCAGGAAACACTCTTACTTTAGAGCGTCCGCTACGCCTTACTTATGCAGCGGCGCAAAATCCTGAGATTCGTAAAATTACCCCTATCACCAATTGTGGAGTGGAGAATATCAAAGTGGAACGTCTGAATGCAGGCACCGCCACATCTCGCAATAACATCGCGACCATTTTCTTTGATGGAGCCTCCCGTTGCTGGGTGCGCGGCGTGGAAAGCAACTTTGGTTTCGGTGGCCACATCGCCTTTAGCGGCTGCACCCAGTGTGAAGTTACCGGCTGTTATATCCACCATGCTTCAGATTACGACGGGGGCGGCTCTGGTTATGGAATCCGTATCGAATCCAAGACCGGGGAGTGTCTGATTGAAGACAATATTTTCAGATCTCTTCGTCACGCGATGCTATTTCAGGCCGGACCAAACGGCAATGTGGTCGCTTATAATTACTCCATCGAAAGCAAAGACCAATATGGCTTTTCCACTTCTGACGTTACCCTTCACGGCAACTATTCTTACGCAAACTTGGTCGAGGGAAACATCTGCCGCTTCATCTCCATTGACGAATCAGGACATGGGGCAAACGGGCCACTCAACACCGTGTTCCGCAACCGGACGGAAGCCAGCGGCATCTCCATCGCAAACAACGGATCAAACAATCAAAACATCGTCGGAAATGAAATCACGTCGGGCAGTTATTCGATGGGAAGTATCGGCCACTTTCTATACGGCAACAACCGCCCCTCTGGCGGCGTGTTTCCTGACCCGACGACCAGTCTCACCGATTACTCCTACTATCTAAACAGCGACCCGACCATCTCCCCCGCCCTGCCTGCCTTTTGGAATATTGCCAGCGCTTATCCTTCCATCGGGATTCCGCTGACGCTTGCAACCGTAAAAGAGAACCCAGCTAAGACCCGTTACACGAATGGCGCGATCAGTGGCTACACCGTCACCCGTCCCGCCGATACCGACGGCGACGGACAGCCCGATGCTGTGGAAGCCGTTTTTGGCACCGACCCAAACAACGCCTCCTCCACGCACAGAGCCACTACCGTCCGCAACGGATCCAATCAACCGGTGATCTCCTGGCCCTCGGTAAACGGACGCAACTATCGCATCGAGTATTCCGACAGTCTCGCCGGCACCTGGCAGGCATTAGGCACAACCACCGCGCCCGGTGTATCCGCAAACTTCACTGATACAAGCGCCCTCCCCACTCGACGCTTCTACCGCATCCTCGCATTATAAGAGACGAAACAACTTCCTCCTTTTTCCTTCTTCGTTCTTCCTTCTTCAACCCCCCACCTGTCCCTCGAAGACAAAGTCAGCCGGACCGGTTAGCGTGACGTTCTTCCATCCGTCACCGTCATTTTCAAAACCAACCTCCAGCGTATCGCCACCCTTTACCTTCACGCGCACCGGAGAACTCGCGCCGGTGAGCTTTGAGAAAAGTAGCGCAGCGGCCGTAACGCCCGTGCCGCAAGCGAGGGTTTCACCTTCGACGCCACGCTCATAGGTCCGAATGCTGATGCTGCCATTCGGGTTTTCTCCGACGAAGTTCGCATTAGTGCCCTTTGGCGCGAAATGCTCGTGATAACGAAGCGCCGCTCCCGAGCGCATGATGTCGAGCTTCTCGATGTCGTCTAAAAAAACCACCGCATGAGGAACGCCCGTGTTGAGAAAATGCACCTTCATTTTTTCTCCAGCCACACCCAGCTCGGTATTAAGCGCCAGACTGTGCGGAGCACTCATTCCCAACTTCACGTTTTCGCCCAGCATTTCGGCAGTAACAACACCTGCCTGCGTTTCAAAACTCAGGTCACCCGACTTCCCCGAAACCTTTGCGGCATACCGCGCAAAACAGCGCGCGCCGTTTCCGCACATTTCCGCCTCTCCGCCATCCGCATTATAATAGCGCATCTTAAAATCCGCCCCGTTTGCAGCTGGCTCCACCGCTAGCAAGCCATCGGCTCCCACCCCGCGATGACGATCGCACAGCTGCTCAATCGTCTGCTTTGTCAGGAAATGCTTCAGCTCCCGATTATCGATCATCACGAAGTCATTTCCGGCTCCGTTCATTTTGGTGAATTGCAACGTCATGGGCATGCAATAAAGCAGCTCTATTTATGATTTACGATTGATGATTTACGATTTTTACCCGCGCCCAAAGCGCCACGCCCTTCCTCCCTTTTCCTTCCTCCTTTATCCTTTTAGAGCCCCCCTACTGCACCAATCCTTCTTTCACCGCGAGCGACACGGCTGCGGCCTGACAGTTCACATGGAGTTTGCTGTAAACACGGCGGATTAAATAGTTCACCGTGTGCGGATTCATATCCAGCTTCTCGGCGATCTGCTTTTTCACCAGACCTTCCACGATATACTTCAGAACTGTCTCCTCCCGTTCGGTCAGACCGTAGTCTTTCTTCTCGGGGGCGAGTTTGGAAAACATGGTGAGCACCCGTCTCGCAACCCTCGGATTCATCGGCGATCCGCCGGCAATCGCTTGTTCGATCGCGGCGGTCACGTTCTTGATCGGCTCCGATTTTAACAGGTAGCCGGAGGCACCCGCACAAACCGCCCGGAAAATTTTGTCGTCATCCTCAAACACCGAGAGGATGAGAATGCTTACTTCAGGAGCCAGTTTTTTAAACTGATGGATTCCTTCAATGCCGGTCATTCCCGGGAGACCGATGTCCAGCAGGATGACTTCCGGTGGTAGCTTGGGATTGAATGCCGCCAGTGCGTCTTCGCAGCATTCAAAGGCGAGCACGGTGTTATCCGAGGCGCGTGTGTTCAAAGATTTATGGATTGCTTCGCGCAAATCCACGTTGTCTTCGATGATCCAGATGGCTGCCATAGGTTTGTTTTGTCTCTTTTATGGATTATCCGCAAGCGATGATCTCATCGGCGGCACAGGAACTTTTAAAACGACGTGAGTGCCAGCGCCGGGCCGGGTTTCGATGTGCATGGTCCCTTTTAAGGCACCCGCACGCTGACGCAGGCTTTGCAGACCGATCCCTGCATTGGCCAGATTCGCCTGGAAGCCGCGCCCGTTGTCTTTGATTTCGAGTTCAAACTGATTCCCCACCAGCTTTGCCGACAGCGTGATCGTATCTGCACGCGAGTGGCGGACGATATTTGCCAGCGTCTCTTTAAAGAAAAGAAACACCTGTCGTCTCGACTGCACCGGCCAGTCTGGCGGGAAAGCTTCCACCACAGACAGCCATTGCACATTCCTCCGCGGCAGCATCCGCGTGGCTGCAAGCTGAAGGTGTTGCATGAGATCAATCGATAATTCCGTCCGAGATCCTGCAATCCAGAGCGTCTCCCGCATTGCGTCCGTTGTCTCCCGAGAGATGCGATTGATCTTTTGAAAATCCTCAGGAGCCTGCTCCCCGGGATTATCCGCCGCGTTTTCGCTGATCACCGCAATCGCCGCAAGGCTGCTGCCAATCTCATCATGAAGATCATTTGCAAGCTGCCTGCGAAACGCATTCAGCTCCCGCTGCCGCACCCGCCCGGCAATGATTACGATGGCGATGAGTCCGGCCGCAGACAGTGTTCCCAATCCGCCAAGCAGGAGCCAGAGACGGCGGGCGCCTTCGGCAAGCAAGGTCACTTGCTGATGATTTAGATGCTCCAGCTCCACCTTTAGCTCCTTGCGACGCGTCCAGTTTTTCAGCAACTCCGGCAATTCGATAATCCGCCCGTAACTGGTGCATCCATCCACTAAAAGCGTCTTCGGCCAGTCTTTACGAACCGGGTAAGGATCAGTCGTGGCTTCCACCTTTGCATTACGAGCCACATTGGTTCCGCCCGAGTAAATCTCGACTTCAGACAGACCAAAGCGCCACTCCGAAACAGGCAGATCGCCAGGGATTAAAACGATTCTCAAAAAGCGTCCACTGATGCCATCGTGCGCTGGAAGGGTAACCGCATTGTTTCCCGGATTAGAAAACGGCTCCTTCGTTTCGAATAAAACCCGGGCCTGGGTGAAATCCTCCGTGTCCGACAACTCGATGCGAAACATGGAAGGAAAACGATAGCCTGGGCTGTCAATGCCGAGACGACCATGCACTGGATGCAGGCGCACCTCCTCAATGGGCATTACGCTTCCCAAATCGAGCTGTATCCACACTGGCATTTCCTTCTCAGGCTCCCCCGCATACAGCCCGTCATATGGCAGCTCCTCATAAAGAATGGGCGCGCCAATCGGCATTCTTCCATCCACCAGATTCCTAGCATCCCAGCGGGGTGGCGTTTGGGCTGAGCCGCTAGCGTTGACACTAGAGCCGATGGCTATGTTTCGATTTCCTTTCATTACCATGATTTCCGACAACGCAAAAATGATGGGAGCGGTCACAGTCAGCCGCACAAACCGAACTTTCAAACCTTTGACAGGCATGATCACCGGGCTGACTCCCGGATATGGAAAATCCTCCTTGGTGAAATCCCCCACTGTCTGCACCCATTCCCGTTGGGGACTGTCAGTCACATCCACCTTGAAACGCTTTGGAAAGCTATAGCTGGGATGTTCAAGGAGGTGCCAATCCATCCGGACCGGAATCAAGGCGATCTGATCAATTTCATAGGGCGCACCCAGATCCAGCTCCACCCAGTGCTCCTTAAATTTCACGGTAGGCTCCCTCCCAAACCGCGGTGCAACCATGAATCCAAACTCCGGCACCGTTTGACTAACCATCGGCTCACCCAGTGCATCGATGCTTTGCATTACCGCTTTTTGTCGTCGCTCCACGACACTCAACTTTGGGCTCAGCCAGTTCGTGAGAAAATCGGCTCCCAAGACAGGCATCGCAGTCACGATCCAGAAAATGAGGAATGTAAAAGCTGCACGCATGGGGGGCTGCTTCTATCAACTATCAACGCTCAACTATCAACCTGTGATTCATCATCTAACGTTTCCGGCTACTCCCAAAAAGCCCGCCGAGAAGCCCGCGCATCAGCGTCCGGGTGGCCGAGGTTGCGAGTGAACGGGTGGCGGAAGTAGCCGCCGCCTTTACGAGCCCGCCCAGCAGCGAATCTTTCTGAGCCACACGCGACCTCCTTTCTTCCGCTTCTGCCTGCATACGCTCGACGCGTGCCCGCAAAAGCGCCTGCTTGTCTTCGTCCGCAGCCGATGGAACTACCCGGCTCGGAGCCGGTATCGGGATGCCCACGGGAGCACCACCGGCAGCTTGTCGCGCCGCCGCACGCGCGCGGGCCGAAGCGACAGCATCGTATCCGCCAGCGCTAGAGAGCGGAGGAGCGACGGGCGCGGGAATTGGAGCGGATGGCTTTCCAGAAAGGATTTCGGATGCCGACTCACGATCTATTGTCTGATCATACACCCCGTAAATCGGGGAGCCTTCGATCACTGCCGCGCGTTCGTCCTCAGCAAGCGGCTGCAACTGACTTGATGGGGGCGCGATCAACGCGCGCTCTACCACCGTCGGGATTCCTTTTTCATCGAGCACGGAAACCAGCGCCTCTCCGACACCCATTTCCATGATGACTGTCGCGGTATCAAATTTCGGATTCTGCCGGAAAGTTTCCGCCGCAGTCTTCACCGCCTTTTGATCGCGCGGCGTAAAAGCGCGCAATGCGTGTTGGATGCGATTGCCGAGCTGCCCCAGCACTTTGTCGGGAATATCAATTGGGTTTTGGCTCACAAAATAAACGCCGACGCCTTTGGAACGGACCAGACGGACGACTTGCTCGATCTTCTCCTGCAAGGCATTCGGCATGGAGGTAAAAAGCAGATGCGCTTCGTCAAAAAAGAATACTAGCTTCGGCTTCTCGATGTCTCCCACTTCAGGAAGCTGCTCGAAGAGTTCGCTCAGTAACCAGAGCATCATCGCCGCATAAGAACGAGGGCTCGTTATCAGCTTGTCGGCAGCAAGGATATTGATCACCCCGCGCCCGTCCTCCGCCGTCTGCATGAGATGCTCCAGTTGAAGCGCTGGCTCCCCGAAAAATTGGTCTCCTCCCTGAATCTGTAAAGTGAGCAGCGCACGCTGGATGGCTCCAACCGTCACCGCCGACACATTCCCGTATTTCGTAGTGTATTCAGCTGCGTTGTCCGCGATGTAACCGAGCATCGCCTGCAAATCCTTGAGATCAATGAGCAGAAGGCCCTCTTCATCCGCGACGTGGAAGACAATATTCAACACGCCTTCCTGCGTGTCATTCAGATCAAGGAGCTGGGAAAGCAGCAGCGGCCCCATTTCGGAAATGGTCGCGCGAATCGGGTGTCCGCTCTTTCCAAACAAATCCCAAAACGTCACCGGAAATCCATTAGGCAAAAGCTGCACCTGCATCTGTTCGGCGCGCTTTTTCAAAAAGTCATTCGGGACAATCGGTTTCGCCATCCCCCCCAGGTCCCCTTTTACATCCGCCATAAAGACCGGAACCCCCATCGCGCTGAAGTTTTCAGCGAGCACGCGTAGCGTCACCGTCTTGCCCGTCCCCGTTGCCCCGGCGATGAGCCCATGTCGGTTCGCCATGTCCGGACGGAGATAAACGGGCACATTGCCCTGAGCGATGAAGAAAGGTTGAGGCGTCATCCCGCAAATGAGCCAGAATCACCGCAGGGCGTAAAGCCTCCGGAAACGGTTTGGGAGCTGCGAAATCATCAGTCCGATCTGTCCTATCCGACGGATATTACACTATTTACTCTGATGATTTATGGCAGATCGTAAAGTGGACTTTACGATCTGCCATATTCCACCAGCTCAACTCCATAGCAGAAGCATACTTTACGTGGCACGGGCGTCCCGCCCGAAGGTAGTGAGGCTGCGGGCAGGATGCCCGAGCCACGTAGCCCAACGAGGAGAAAAATCGCGCAGTGGACCACATTCCGAAATCCGCAATCGCAAATCCGCAATCATCACAGTCCCGGGCCCGCAATTGCAGTCACGCGCGCGGTGGAAAAATAGCGTTGGGTGACGTCACGAATCTTCTCCAGCGTGACCGACTCCACCCGTTCCTGTTCGCCGAGGTAATGCTCGTGACCAAGCCCGTAAAGCTCATCCAACGCGCAGCTGTGCGCTAGCGCGTCGTTGCTTTGATTGCGAATATCCTGCGCTCCCAGAATTTTGGCTTTTGCCCGGGTTAGCTCCTCTTCGTTCAGTCCGCCTTCAGCGAGCCGGGCGATTTCTTCATCCAACGCAGCGCGCACTTCCTCCAGCTTCGAGGGATCCGTCCCCAGGTAAAACGTAAAGGCGCCCGGAACCAGCCCCATCAAATTGCTGCTGCCCACAAAGTAAGCCAGCCCCATCTCCTCGCGGATCCGGTTGAAAAGCCGGGAGCCGAGATCGCTGCACGCCTCATCAATCAACTCCATCGCCTCGCGATCCGCCGAAAAGACATCGACTCCGGGGAAACCCACCATCAACACCGCCTGCGTTTTTGGCATCGCCTGTTTCACTTCAATATCAGCTCCGGGAACAGAAGCCTTCGAGACCGTTTCCAAAAGTGGAGCACCTGCCGGCATCGCACCCAAAGCCGCCTCGAGTTGCGCTTTGATTTCGTCTGCCTTCACCGCACCAAATACAGCGAGCACACCATTCTTCGCACAAAGAATCTGCTTCCGGTATGCAATCAAATCCTGCTGACTGATCGCCAAAACCGCCTCAGGCCGGCCTAGCGTGCGCAGCCCGTAAGGATGTCCCTCAAACAATTTTGCCCTTAGGATGTTTCGAGCCACGCTGGTTATCTCTTCGTCGTCGGCTTTGATCCCTGCAATCATGACTTCCTTTTCCCTCGCGATGGCTTTCTCCGGGAAGGTTGCATGGAGCAACACATCGCTTAGCAAATCCAGTCCCAGCGCAAAATCCGGACGCAATACTTTCACACTCACCCCGAAGCTATTACTCCCGCTTTCCGCACCAATCCCCCCACCCGCTGCTTCAATGGTGTCGGCAATCTGGTCCGCCGTTTTCGTCGCAGTTCCTTTCAGAATCGTCCGGGAAAAGAGGCGCGACAATCCGTTATTAGCAGCCGTCTCCGCGAGGATTCCGCCTTTGAAAGTCGCAACCATGGAGACCAGCGGCAGGCGCGCATCCTCGCGCACCAGCACGCGCAACCCGTTTGAAAGTTCAAACTTCACGATCTCATCCTTTTTCACCCCAGCCCCAGTCGCCTCGGGTTTCTTCAGGCTTCCCTCGGGATTGAGCGAGGTAATGATCAGGTTTGAATCCGTGAAATACTGCGCCGCCACACGCTGGATTTCCGCTTTGTCCACCCGCTGCACCGCCGCAAAATAATCGTGCGTAAAATTCAGGCTCCGGGCGTAGAGCCAGTTTGAGCCGATGTCGCCCGCCTTGCCCCGCATGGTGCCGAGCGCATTGATCTGGTGACTCAAAAACTGTCGTTTCGCCTTTTCTAGCTCCTCCTGAGTGGGGCCATCGGTCTCTATTTCCTTCACCATCGTCAGGAGACGCTTCTGCACCGTCTCGCAGAATTGTGGATCGAGCATCGCATCCAATCCAAAGACCCCGGTCGTGGCCGAGGTATAGCACCAGGCGCTGATTCCATGCACCAGACCCTCTTCCTCGCGCAACTGACGATACAGCCTGGAACTGCGTCCGCCCCCGAGCACTACCGCCAGAACATCCAGCGCTGGTAGGTCGGGATGAGTCACCCCCGGCACATGCCAGGCAAGGCCGAGGCGCGTGAGTTCTGTGGGAAACTCGATGTGATTTTCCCGGCGTCCAAGCTGCACAGGTTCGTCCGGATAAAACACATCCGGCAGTAGACGCCGCGGATACTTTTCGAAAAACGCCTTCATCTCAGCGTGAATGACATCGGCATCCACATCTCCCACCACGACAAAGAAGATATTATTCGGCGCGTAACGCGTCCGGTAATACTCAACTAGATCATCGCGGGTGAGCTGGTTGAAGAGATCGAGATGCCCGATCACCGGATGTCGCATCGGATGCGCCGTAAAAACAGTCGAGAACATCTGTTTCCCCGCGACGCTGTCGGGATCATCGAAGCCCATCGCAAACTCGCGCCGAATTACCTCCTGCTCTTTCACCACCTCGTCGGCTGGCAGCGCGGAATTCATCAGCGCATCGCTCAGCAGTTCCAGCGCGGGGCTGACTCCACGCGACGGAATATCCACCCAGTAAACCGTGCGATCAAACGACGTGTAAGCGTTCAGGTAGCCGCCTTTATCCTGCACCGCGCGCGAAAAATCATGGGCCTTGCGCTTCTCCGTTCCTTTAAAAAGCAAATGCTCGAGATAATGGGAAAGCCCAGCGCCGATCCAGCGTCCCTCGTGAATACTCCCTGTCTTCACCCAAGCCTGCACGCTGGCCACGGCTGCCGACCGATCTTCCTCCACGATGAGTTCGAGGCCATTAGGCAGGGTGAAAACGCGGGCATTACAGGCAGGTAGGACAATTTTTTCCATGATGAACCGCGCAGGCTGCGAAGGAACGCTATGAAAATCAAGATTCCAGCGGGGCTATTTGAGATTTCAGATTGCGGATTGGCCGAGACCCCTAGCCCGTATTTCTCATACTCTCTGTAAAAAGCAGACAGGGTGTAAACGCGACGGCGAAGCCGATGTATGGGGAGCGCACGCGACTCGCGTGCAGTTTTTGGCGACCCGCCAAAAACTTCTAAAACACCATGCGGAGCATCACGCCCTTGGAAAGATGGAGGGCTTCGCCTTATGTTTTGGAGGTTTTCGGCGGGTCGCCAAAAACTGCACGCGGGGTCGCGCGCGCTCCCCATCCGGCTTCGCCGGCCTATTTCCGTCACCAGCGTTCTATCGCAAAACTTCGCTCAAGCAAAAAAGTGTGAAAAGTGCAGGCTAGCAGCGTGTTGAAAAAGCATGGGGATGGTTGGGCTGAATGAAACCTTCGGCCCTACACACCATTTCCGTAATCAGGATTTTTCAACAGCCTCCTGGCAGCGTATTGAAAAAACATGTAAGTTCTCGCGCAAAGCCGCCAAGACACAAAGGTTCTGAAGCGAATAACCAACTTTGCGCCTCTGCGTCTTTGCTCGAGTCCTTTTTCAACAGTCTCCCAGACCGCCCATCCATTGCCGCTCGAAATCCGCAATCCCAAATCCGAAATCAGGAGGGCTATTCCAACAAAAATCATTCTTCCTGAAAAATAACTTGAGCGAACTGGACGTCTGCATACTCTCCACACCCCTTGCAATTCCTCCGTGTAAAACGGAACGCAATGCACGGCCGAAGGATGAGTAGCTCAATGGTAGAGCCAACGACTCTTAATCGTTAGGTTGCGGGTTCGAGTCCCGCCTCATCCACCATCTGTCAGCCACCCCGGCCTTTTAGGCACTTTGAAGAAAAAGCGTGTTTGCCACTTGCTTGCCACTTATTCGGAGGCGAAACGGCTTCACTACCCCCATCCTGCAACCATTACGCGCGCGCGAGGGACAGAAACGCTAAATGGTAACATTTGATAACATATTTGTGGCGTGTCATAGCCGGATCAATGACGACAAATGATGACATTATTCCTTATTTCGCAATCAATACGAGAAAGAGGGAGACGGTTGACGGGAGTGCTATAAATGAAGCTGCCACCCAAGCCGACGAACTCCTTTTTAAATATGCCACTAGCAACCCCAGAGGAAAATAAAGAGATGCAACGCAATCAGCCCAAGCGTTCATCGAAAGAGGCATACGCGCAGGCGGCTCGTCTCCGAGCGGCAAGACAGAAATCCTTGAGTGGGCAAAACAAGAAGGATGAATCATCACCCAAACTCCCCGAACCGAAATCTTCCGACTCGCAAACCTCGAACGAGGTTGGTCAGGAATCGAGAAGTTCCTTGCTCGCTTCCATGCAGGAAGAAGCGAAGGAAGCTCATAATTGGCTGAAAGAGCAGACGGTGGAGATGTAGTAAACGGCCCCCTGCACAGGTGCAGATCATACTCCTTGGCGATTTGTTACACCGTCTTGATCCCTCGCAGCGCTTCCAGCGCCACTCGGGCTTTAAATGCGGCTTCATGCCGACGTCTTTTTGCTTTCATTATTTTATGGGTTTTATGGTTTTTTTACCCCTTTCCCACCGTTTTTTATAGCTTAACCTCTGGCCCGAATTCCGGGGTCCACCTAACTCCCATTGAGTGCTGAAGTGCAGCCGAAGAGCGAAGAGCCTTTACTAACCAAAAAACCTACCTGCGCTGCATTCGAGCGCGCAGTGCAGTTTCGCAGATTGGCTTGCTGGCCCACCAAGACCCCCCCGTTGCCGTTGCCCGTGGCGACACATTCGGAAAACACGATCCCAAATGACCCAGCAGCACTGAAACCCGCCGCCGTGTTGCCTTGCGAAATGCAATTGGTCACCACGGAATTGCTGCCCACCTGAAACCCGGAGTCACCATTTAAGTGCGCCACGCAGTCTGTAAGTCGGAACTGCCTTCCGCATGAGATACCGTCAGCACCCGCAGGGCCGTCGGAAGCCACTACATTCCGGATTTCTCCACCGGAAACGAGGCCCAGATAGATCCCTGCCGCTCCCCATCCCGTGACGGTTCCATTGCGAACCACCACATTCTTGCGCAGTGCAGGAGCATCGATTCCAAAATAGGAACCCGCTCCGCCAACCAGCCTGAATCCATTGAGATCAATCGTGACGTTATCCACCGCGATCTTGATCGCACTTTTGTTTTGAAATGTAGTGCTGGCAGACAGGAAGTAAGATCCCGATGCGAAAATGATATGTTGGTAAGTGGCATCGTCTGGCAATTTCAGAATGTCTGTTCGAGGCTCGATTTGATCCAGCGATTTCATCGTCGCTCCAGGTGCGCCGGTTGGGGGGAGCTGGCCTTGGGCAAGAAC
>Ga0335394_10005335_pt1 | contig 14566 bp, 11 predicted proteins | sample MAT03_FD_205741 | JGI IMG/M metagenome (GOLD analysis project Ga0335394, IMG submission 205741) | Freshwater microbial communities from Lake Fryxell liftoff mats and glacier meltwater in Antarctica - MAT-03 (spades assembly) (version 2) ...
TGAGGTCAATGTGATGAATACTTCATTGACCTTACGGCAGTCGGTGGCTCTCATTGACTGCCTCTCTCTTCAAAGTTAGTCCAAACTAAAGTTATTTAGGTTGAACTACTTAACGCCACCGTTATCTAGCTCACCCAAGCAACTTTGCAGTAATTATCACCGATAGGAAGGGCATCTTAATAGTTAAATGGGGAGGTACTCGCTATCTGGCCACGGCACACCCGTTTGCCCTTAGGGAACTGCGTTGAAATAAGATACCGGCTCAAGCAGAAGGCTTATCATGGATTCCCGCGCAGGCGGGAATGACACCGGGATGATTTTTGTTTGCTGATCCCTTACCTCTTCTAACAGCAATGCTGCTCAGGCAGAACAAAACCCAATCTAGGAAATCTCTTGTGCAGAAACCTGCACCCAAATTACTGCTTTGGATGGAACGGCGGGTTTGGTTGACGGCGATCGCCATTACCCTTGTGATGAGCGGGCTGCGAGGGTTAGGAATGCTGGAATCACCAGAGCTATCTGCCCTAGACTGGATGTTTCAGTTGCGACCCGCCGAGCCAGTAGACAAACGGATTGTCATTATTAGTATTGACGACAAAGACATCAGCAATCTCCGTAACTGGCCTATTTCTGACCAAACCATAGCGATGCTCCTGAACCGGGTGAAGGCGGCTCAACCCCGTGCCATTGGTTTAGATATTTACCGCGAAATGTCTGTTGGGCGCGGAGACGCAGAACTCCAAAACGTATTTGAAACAACGCCTAACCTGATTGGCATTGAGAAAATTCAAGATACAACTAGCCCCGGAATTGAACCGCCAGAAAGCCTGAGGCAGCGCCAGCAAGTTGGATTCAATAATGTGGTGCTCGATAGTGACGGTCGCGTTCGCCGCACTCTATTGCTCTGGAATATTGATGGAAAAAGGCGACGCAGCTTTGCACTAGAGCTAGCGTTGCTGTATTTGGATGGAGAAAACATTCCCCCATCGGAGCCGCCACGGAACCAACGTTACCTAAAAGTCGAAAACGTCGTGTTTCCGCCGCTGCAAAAGTATGACGGTGGTTATGCAGATGTCGATGTCGGCGGCTATCAAATTTTGGCCAATCCTCGCTCTTCTCGATTTGACACGGTTTCTTTGACAGCGGTCTTAAATGGACAGGTGCTGCCCAATCAATTCCGCGATCGCATCGTCTTAATTGGCTCGACAGCCGCCAGCCTCAAGGACTTTTTCTACACTTCCTATAGTTACCAAAACGGCAGCATTCAGCCTACCGCAGGCATAGAACTGCACGCCAATTTTATTAGCCAGCTCTTGGGTGCCGTCTTAGATGGGCGATCGCCGCTACAAATGCCAACTCTACCCTTGAAATGGGGGTGGATTTTAGTGTGGTCGTTTGTAGGGGCGACCGTTAGTTGGCGTTTTCGCTACCCTATTCAACTCGCGTTCTGTCTGCTAGGCACAGGTACAGTTCTAGTGATTAGCTGTTACCTATGGTTTCTAGCAGGTTGGTGGATACCCTTGGTGCCGCCTGTCTTAGCGCTGACCGGGTCTGCTGCGGTGATTATGAGCTACACCGCATATCTAGAAGAGGAACTCAAAAAATCGAAAGAATTTCTCAACTCGGTAATTAATACTATCCCTGATCCGATTTTTGTCAAAGATCAGCAACGTCGATGGGTAGTGCTAAATGATGCATTTTGTCAGTTTGTAGGTCATCCGTTAGAGCAGTTGCTGGAACAAACGGATGCTCACGTGTTTTCAGCCCAGCAGGCTAGCTACTTTCGTTACCAAGACGATCGCACCTTTGAGAGTGGGGTGGAGCATGAAAGCGAAGAGGAACTGACTAATGCTGTGGGAGATACGTATCTAATTGCTACGAAGCGATCGCTCCATCGAGACGTAGCCGGCAACGTGTTCTTAGTCGGTGTTATCCGCGATATTACGCACCGCAAACGGGTCGAAGAGGAGTTGCGCCGCACCACTGCTGAACTGGTGCAATCTAACGACGAACTGAGGCAAGCAGAGCATCGTCTGCGTCACTTGGTCTATCATGACAACCTGACCGGGTTGCCCAATCGGGAATTATTTGAGGAGCGGCTGCACCAGGCGCTTAACTTAATAGGGGAGCACAAACAACTGGTGGCCGTCCTATTTTTGGATTTGGATGGATTCAAACATATCAATGACACCTACGGTCACACCATGGGCAATTTGTTACTGAAGGCTGTTGCACAGCGTCTTTTGCGCTGTCTGCGTAATAGTGATACGGTTGCTCGCTTCGGAGGTGATGAGTTTGTCGTCTTATTACCTACCGTCCCCCATCCGTCGGATGTTCTTAAGGTTGCAGAGAAAATTTTAAGCACCTTGTCGCATAGCTTTGCCTTAGAAGGAAGCGTCATTCCTATTACCACTAGCATTGGCATTAGCATCTGCCCACTAGATGGAACTGAAATGGGTGATCTGCTGAAAAAAGCAGACTTGGCAATGTACAAGGCTAAACAGCAGGGCAAGAATCAGTATGTTTCGTCGCAGGGGATTCATACTGATTCTCAAGACTTAGATTCTCAAGACTTAGATTCTCAAGACATAAGTAGTTCAACCTAAATAAAAACCAAATTCTAAAACCCTACGCCGCCCGCACAGCGGGCGGCGCAGGGTTTGGGTTTTCAGGCCTTTAGTTGCCGATTTTCTGCTTCTAGTCCTCAATCTGCTTTGCAGATACCTCGATCGCTTCAACATCTACCGTGCCGGGAGGGGTAAGGCGATAAAAGTGACCCTGTTCTACCCGGAGGGGTTCGCTACAGCTAGGGCAGCGCAGTTGAGTGCCGTTGAGTCCAGCGGAGCTAACTCCGCAAACGGGGCATTGATCTTCTATTACGTTGCGCTTTAACCACCAGCGAAAGGCAATAAAAGCAAGTACGGGGGTGATGATCAATAACCCAATCAACACCAGTACCGATTTAACCAGCCACCCTAGCCCAATCATGCCCAGCAACCAGGCGATCGCCAACAGCACCACCCAAACGCCAATGCCCGATAGGTTTAATTGTGGGTTGCTAAAGTTTTTTTGACTCATCGCCATCTCCTAGCCTGTTCTGGGATTGATTTAACCGGGTTTCCTCGCACGGTGGTGTTTCAGCATAGATACGAGAATATTCTTAGGATAATCTGAATCGCTGGCGCTGTATCAGATTGGATTTCCGTACTGGCACAACCAAAATTGACTGCTTGAAATCGACTGCCTGAGTGATACCCCCGCTATTGACTTGGGCACTCTAAATCCAGACGTTCCTACTGAAATGACAGTACACGCTGAGTTTTAGCACCTATGAGTGCAATACGCTATGGCCAATTGTATCTATTTCCATTCGACTAACCCTGTCACCACAGCGCAAACCCATCAGGTGCCAAATCGCGCGGGTTTAACCTGGCGGCGATCGCCCCTATCCGTTTTGCTGGGGGGGCTGGCGATCGCGATTTCTAGCACTGTCACTGTTAATCAAGCTGCTACCGCCCAAACCGCTACGACTGGTTTGACAGTCCCAACACTGGCAGCTCCAACACTGGCAGCTCCAACACTGGCAGCTCCAACACTGGCAGCTCCAACACTGGCAGCTCCAACAGCCCCCGCTAATCTGATTCCCGCTGCTGTCGCCCCTGCGCTAACGTCCGCCGGTAACATCTACGCACTGGATGGTGGTGACACCATCCGCATCGACATTTTTGACGTGCCTGAATTTAGCGGAGCCAATGGGCAATACACCATTCTGGCCGATGGAAGTTTGAATTTGCCCTGGATTGGCAAAGTCTCAGTACGAGGGTTGAACCTAGAACAGGCCGCACAGGCATTAGCAAGCCAATACAGCCGCTATATCAACGATCCACTAATTACAGTAACGCTACTGGCTCCTCGACCACTGCGAATTGGCATTATCGGACAAGTCAACCGACCTGGCATATACACCGTTAGCCCAGCGGCAGGCAATATGTCTCAAAAACAAACAGTAACCCTGGCCATTCAGTCGGCAGGTGGTATTACTCAGATTGCCGACGTGCGGAATATTCAGGTGCGTCGCCTTGACCCAAGGGGGACTGAACAAACCATCCCGGCCAACATTTGGAGCTTTTTGCAAACTGGAGATTTAACTCAAGATGTCGAGTTGCGAGATGGAGATACAGTTGTAGTGCCGCAGGCGATCGCCTTTGACCCCGCCGAGGCATCTCAACTCGCTACGTCTAATCTTTCACCCAGTACGATTAACGTCAACGTAGTGGGAGAGGTGATGCGGCCAGGAGCCTTAGCCCTACCGCCAAATGTGTCGTTAAACCAGGCTATTTTGGCATCTGGCGGGTTCAATAGCCAGCGTGCCCGTAGCAGCCGCGTTACCCTGATTCGATTGAACCCAGACGGCACCGTGACTAATCGCACAGTTGCGATTGACTTTACCGATGGACTCAATGAGGAAACGAATCCACAACTACACAGCAGCGATATTGTGATCGTTGGGCGCTCTACCCTGGCATCTACTTCTGATTTTCTAGGCACACTGCTGAGTCCACTCAACGGAGTCTTCTCGATCTTTAGCGGGTTAAGTGGCTTGGGATTGACGGGTGGTAGTAGTCCTTAAAAAACACGGTTGCTCGTATGTTGAGCGGTGTAAGTCGCGCCTTGCTCAACACACGAAAAAACAAAAAAATCAGCAACACCAAAAAATCAACAGATTGAAACACTAGCCACTAAACAGGTGGGCGTAATTAAACATAAAACCCTAAAAGTCTGCGCCGCCCGCGCAGCGGGCGGCGCAGACTTTTAGAATCTTGTTTTTACTTAGGTTGAACTACTTACCAGACGAGGGTTCGATGGATCAGGAAATGGAGCTGCAAACGTTATCTGGCGATGACGCTGCCGACGTAAGTCCACCCTCCAAAAAAGGTGGGTTTTCTCCGCGATCGCTACTTAGAACAACTCGCCGTAAGGGGTTGCTAATTGCAGGAATTACAGGAATTCTATCTACCGCAGCATGGCTGGCAACCGCAGGGGATTTGCCCATTTATCGCGGTGGGTTTCAACTGTTGGTTGAACCCGTCACCTCGGAAGCTCGCATTTCCGAACCAACGTCACTGACTCGCAGCGAGGGGGGAGTTCCCAGTCGTGACTTTTTTGGTCTGGACTACCCCACTCAGTTAGAAATTTTACGCAGCCCTAAGGTGCTAGAAGCGGTCTACAGTGATGTTCAATCCAAATATCCGGCGTTTGGCTACATAGACTTGATCACCGGGCTGACCGTGCAGCGCCTGGGGGAAACCCGAACCACTGAAACCAAGCTGTTACAAATTACCTACCAGGCCAATGATCCTGTTTTGGTGCAGTTGGTTTTGAATCAACTAGCGGAAAAGTACCTAAATTACAGCTTAGACGATCGCAAAACTCGCATTAGTGAAGGGGTCAAATTTATTGAAGATCAGCTTCCATCTCTGCAACAGCGAGTGGATGAATTGCAAGGGCAAGTGCAAGAGATTCAACAGTCTTACGAGCTGATTGACCCGGCTTCTCAGGGGACTCAGATTGCCGTACAGTCGCAGCAGCTTGCAGAGCAGCAACGGGCAACTGAACAGATGTTGCAAGAACAGAAAATCTTGTATGCCAACCTACAAAAGCAGTTGCAGTTGTCGCCCGACCAGGCGATCGCCGCATCAGCTCTCAGTCAAGACCCACGCTACCAGCAGTTGATGGGCGGCTTAAACGAGCTTGAAAGCCAGATTGCCCTAGAGTCAGCTCGTTTTAGCGAAGCCAGCCCCATTATTCAACGACTGCGGCAAAAACAGACTAATCTAGATGGGCTAATGCAGCAGCAAGCTCAGCAAATTCTGGGACCTCGCTTAGCTCAAAGCGCTCAGACTCTGACCTATCAAGATCCCCTGCGACTGGGTCTGATCAAACAACTGATTGACACCGCCAACCAGATTCAGATACTTCAGGTACGCGGCCAACTGGTGAATCGCAGCCGAGCTGACGTTGAGGAGCAGATGCGTCAATTTCCGGCGATCGCCCGCCGCTATGGCGAACTGCAACGGCAATTGGGTCTGGCGATTCGCACGCTGGATCAGTTACTAGGACAGCGGGAGACCCTGCGAGTAGAAGCTGCCCAAACTCAATTGCCCTGGGAATTGGTGTCGCCACCCCTACTGCCGCGTGATGAAACGGGCGCACCCGTGCCCGACCCGGTCACGTCTCGCAAAAAACTCATAGCGGGTGTGCTAGGGGGGCTACTGTTGGGTGTGGGCACAGCCATCCTGATTGAAAAGCGACAGGATATCTTTTTTGAGCCAAGCGACGTGGTTGATTTGGTGCCAGCGCCACTGCTGGGAAGCATTCCCATCTATCGCAACGCCAACCCCTGCCGAGAGTTGTTGGCGTTTAATGTTGGAAATGCCTCAGATCTTCATACTCAATCAGCGATCGCCTTCTCCCAGCCCCAGCCCGCTACAGAGCTGAATGCGGATGCCTTTCCCTTTTTAGATGCCTTTACAACACTGTTTGCCAGCCTAAATTTTTTGCCTGCTCGAACAGACGTGCGATCGCTCGTGGTGTGCTCTCCTCTGGCCGGGGACGGTAAAACCACTATGGCATTGCACTTGGCTCGAACGGCAGCGGCAGCAGGTCAACGGGTGCTTTTAGTAGATGCTAACTTCCGCGCTCCCCAACTGCACGATTATCTAAACGTATCGAACCAAAAGGGCTTAAGTGATCTGCTCCAACAAGCCGTTTCGCTAGCAGACGCGATTCAACCCTGCCCTGGGATTAACCATCTGTTTGTGCTCACGGCAGGACAAACGCCTCCCGGCTCTACTCAACTGTTGGCCTCTCCTCGCATGAAAGAGACAATGTCAAAGCTGACGGCTGACTATGACTTAGTCATTTACGACACCCCTGCTTTGTATGGCGCTGTAGATGCCAACTTTTTAGCCGCTCAAGCCGATGGCCTGGTGATGGTCGTCTCTGTGCAGCAAACCAGTTATGCGAAAACCAGTCAAGTTCTGAAACAGCTTGACGAATTTCACTTACCGCTCTTGGGTGTAGTGGTGAACCGATTTGCCGCTAAGGGATACAGCAGCCTAGAAGACGACGAAGAAGAAGATGAAGACGGGGTATGGGAACGTGCATCGGCGCAAGTCGGTGAGTACAATGGCGATGGGTACCGCGGCGACGAGTATCCGCAAGCCCCTATTCCTACCCCCACGTTTGCGGAAGACATCGCATCATGACATTACTTTTAGCGGGAGACATTGGCGGCACCAAGACCATTCTGCGGCTGGCAACGGTGCAATCGGCTGCAACCAGCGCTACCCTAAAACTTCAAACCCTGCACGAGAAACGTTATACCAGTGCTGAGTTTGTCGATTTAGTGCCGATGGTGCGGGAGTTTTTGGCAGAGACGACGAAACTAGGAACGGTGGCAATGCCGAGTAATGCCTGTTTTGCGATCGCCGGCCCCGTGATTAACAACACCTCTGTTCTAACTAACCTGTCCTGGACGCTAGAGGCCGATCGCCTGCGGGATGAGTTGGGCATTGCTAACGTTTCGTTGATTAACGATTTTGAAGCGGTTGGCTACGGCGTTTTGGGTTTAGAAGACGATGACGTAGAAACGCTGCAAGCAGGTGCCCATCAGCTCCAAGCGCCGATCGCCATTATTGGCGCTGGTACAGGGTTAGGGCAGGGGTTTTTAATTCGTCAGGGAATGAAGTATGCTGTGTACCCGTCTGAAGGGGGTCATGCCGACTTTGCCCCGCATACAGAATTGGAGTTTCAGCTCACAAAATATTTGCTGGATAAGTTAGGGATTAGCCGCATCTCGGCAGAGCGGGTGGTATCAGGGCAGGGGATTGTATCCATTTACCAATTTCTGCGCGATCGCCAAGCAGCTAACGAATCGCCAGAAGTCGCTCAAAAAATTCGCCAGTGGGAGGGTGAAGCGGGTAAAGCCGAAAAATCTGTCGATCCGGGTGCTGTGATTGGCACGGCGGCGGCAGCGGGCGATCGCCTCTCCGGACAGTCGCTCCAGCTATTTGGTGCTGCCTACGGTGCCGAAGCGGGTAATTTGGCACTTAAGTTACTGCCCTTTGGAGGTCTCTACATTGCGGGGGGCATTGCTGTAAAGAACTTGGCGCTGCTACAATCTGGCTGTTTTCTCAATGCTTTTCTCGAAAAAGGACGTATGAAGCCTCTGCTAGAACGGGTGCCCGTCCACGTCATTCTAAATCCCCACGTTGGGCTGATTGGTGCGGCTGTATGTGCCGCGCAGCAGGTATAGGGCTAATCCCCCTGAGTCTTTACTCCTCGGCCTGATTCCACGCCGACAGTGATGTTAATGCAATGATTTTAAAAGCGTGGGCAAAGCCCGCGCTTTTAAAGATCATTGCGAGTTTAGGACGACCTCATGCCCACTATTTCTGATATTTCTGTTGACACAATTAACGGTGAAGCTAAGTCTCTCAGCGACTATGCGGGTAACGTTTTGCTGATTGTGAATGTGGCCTCGTACTGCGGCTATACGCCACAGTACAAAGGGCTAGAGCAATTGAATCAAACTTATCGAGATCAAGGGCTGCGAATTTTGGCATTTCCCTGTAACGACTTTGGAGCGCAAGAGCCTGGAAGCAATGCCCAAATTGCAGAGTTTTGCACAAAAAATTATGCCGTTTCCTTTGAGCTGTTTGACAAGGTTCACGCTAAAGGGGCAGCTCAGCACCCGCTCTATGCGCGATTGACCCAGGCGGTAGAACCGACGGAAGACGTATCGTGGAATTTTGAGAAGTTTTTGGTTTCTAAAACGGGTGCGGTGGTAGGGCGCTTTCGTAGTGGGGTACAGCCCGATGCACCCGAATTGGTGGGGGCGATCGCCGCAGAGTTGGCCAAGTAAAAGTACCTGTAGGGTATACCGACTGCCATAACGGTTAAGACAAAAAAGGGATGGAGCGTGACCCCATCCCTTTTTTGTCTTGATTTCTGGCTTAACACGATCCAGCGCTACATCAGAACCGATCGGATTCCGTTGGCGTACTTCCTGCTCCGGTTTGATCTAAGAACAGGTTTTGAGAGGCATCGTTTTGGTAAATGCAACTGATTTTGACGTTGCCATCGCCCCGTTCAATGTCACCTGTGAAACCAAAGGTGTTGAGTCGCTTGCGACACTCATTCACTTCCTGTGATGTGACCAGGTTGGCTCTTTCTAAAATGCCCCAGTTGCTGCTACGCAATACACATCCTGGCTGCATGGTAGGGCGTGAGATGTAGACGCTAAAGGGATTCAGCGTCATATAAGCTCGCGTATCCATTGTGATGGCGCTGGCTCCGTACTGAGCGCACAGTTCAGCATTGGGAACACTGCGATCGATTACCTCGCGCGAGGCAACGTTTTCAGGGCTAAAGTTTGCCGTAGAACTAAAGGCAATTCCTAACCCAATCCCTAAGATAAAAATTGCCGACACGATGGCGATCGTTCCGTAGTTGACCGCTGCAAAAAATGACGATTTGCTAGAAGGTTGCTCTGGCATTCTGTCTGAATATCTATCGGAAGCTCTGTAGGAGGGAGGTTTGGGTGGAACTTTCGCTCTACGTCTCATGGTTACTCAGGCGTTATGTAAACTAACGACACTTTAATCCAGTTTAGTCTCAAGTTCAAACATTGGGGAGAATGCCAGCAATTCTTCTAAGAGGTTGCTTTAAAGGCCTTAAGTAGGTGGGCTTAATTAAATATAAGATTCAAAGACCCTGCGCCGCCCGCACAGCGGGCGGCGCAGGGTCTTTGAATTTGGTTTTTATTTAGGTTGAACTACTTAGGATTATGGATTTAATAAGATCGGGAATTTGATTGCTGGTAGGGGCGAACGGCCGTTCGCCCCTACAGAAGAATGGCGGAGTTATTTAATTCTCATTCCTTAATGGTTGGGTGAATCGAGATATTCACGCAGGAAGTCTAATTTTTGAGGTATGAATAAGAAGATCTTTGTACTAACCACGCTACTATGCGATCGCTCCAATTCTAATTCAACGCCAAGTTTTGAGCCTAAATTGCCCCTAAATTGCCAATGCTAAGTAGCTGCGACTATTAATATATGCGCCTGCCTCTGCCCCAATCTACTAGCCCTGCTCGTCCTCTAAACTACATTGCCGAGGTAATTGAAACGGCAACTACAGAGTTTTTAGCTCAATGTTTAGAGCCGGACGATTTAAGTTTTGCAGTTATGCCGCCCTTTGGCAGTTGGGTTAAATCGACTGATGAAGAATCGGGCAATCAAATTTATGCAGTGGTTTATCATGCTACAACTAGTCCCATCGATTCGGTGCATCGCGCCCGGGCGTTAGGGTTGTCGCTGCAAGATCTGCGAGAGCAGCAGCCGCAAATTTTTGCGATGCTAAAAACTGAGTTTCGAGCTGCCATTGTAGGGTTTCAACCCCGTCAGCGATCGCGCAATGGGTCGATGTCTTTGAGCGACACGGTTTATCAGCATTTGCCGCCCCGTCCTCCCCAAATTCATCAGGCGGTGTATTACTGCGACCCCGAAGAGGTCATTTGTTTTAGCAAAGGGCTAGATTTTTTGCGGACGCTGCTGTTGGTGGGCAATGCGCCTGTGGAAGCGTTAACGGCAGCCGCTATCCGGGAAATTTATCAACTGCGTCGAGGCGATCGCGATTGGCTGGTGCAAGCGGGGCGCACCCTAAGTTTGCTCCTCAAAGACGATTATGATCGTTTGCGGATTATCTTAAATCAAATTTATCTGTAGGCAGTGCTAAGTGATTTATGAAAATGATTTTTGAAAGCGCCCGACTTGCGGGCGCTTTCAAAAATCATTTGGAATCGCTACAGAAACCCAATACTGCGGGGTTGAGCGTTGGCAACGATTGACCCCTCAGATTAAAACTTCGGTTTCTTAGAATAGAATTTACGCACTTGGATAACGGGGTGGATGCTCTACATCGCCCCGTTATCCAAGTTTTTGGCTTTTCGTCTAGTGTGCATCTCATCTAATGTGCATCTCATCTAATGTGCATCTCATCTAATGTGCATCAGTTTTATAGAAAAGCTGGATTCTGCCATCGTGAAGCGAATTTATCAAACCTTAAATTTGCTTAAACCCTAACTTAGTGTTAAAACCGTAAAATAAGATACAGACTGAGAGCAATTTCGTTCTTCCAGGACTTGTTCTTCCAGGAAAGTTGCGATCGCCACCTTGTTGAATTCTAAAACCAAAACTTGATTAGGAGATATTTATGAGACTGACTTATCGTGGCGGTGAGTATGACTACCGGGCAGTGCCCGTGACGATGGTTGAATCAGATAGTGTCGGGATCTACCGGGGTCAGCGGTTTCAATTTTCGACTCCACGACATGTGTCTGTGGTTCAGCCTGCTTCGATGTTGAGCTATCGAGGTGTAACCTACAGACTAACCGCAGCAGGAACGACGGAAACTGTGGCGATCGCGCCTAAACCTCAAGTGGCATCGGTTTCTCCCTTGCACATCTATATGAAAACCTCAAAAGAGCGCGCTAGCGAGATTACCAAAGTCCATCGTCTTAACCTAGAGCGTCGCTTACAGCATCGCCTACAAGTGGCTCAGGATAAAGGCGATCAAAACTTAATTCTTCAGTTAGAAAAAGAAATGCAGCAGTTGGCATAGTCGTCTTTTATAGCCATAGTCATAAAGCTTAGGACATGCCAGCGTCATTCCCGCCTGCGCGGGAATGACGCTGGCACCTATCGAGCAGATGGATTCCCGCCTGCGCGGGAATGACAGGGAGGCGTCCTATTGATCATGGCTACCGCTATATCTGTAAGAAACTGCCGCTGTTCTATTTAGAACAGCGGCAGTTTTTTGTGGCATTGCATACTCGGAGGATAGTTTTTTGCTGAGAGGGGCGCGTCGCGCCCATCAAAAAATCCTTACATAAGTACCAATTATAGGACTACCAAATCAGCAACGACCTTTTTGCTTAGCGTAAATGGTTTCTAGCTGCGAATTTCATTCCAAAGCTGAACCCACTGATCGTAGTTCTTGACGCTCTGCCACATGTTGATTTGAGAGTGCAAAGCCAGATCATCCATAAATAGTTCGTGTGCCTTTTCGGTACCCACTGCTTCCGCGCCTAGCGTTGTTGCACCTGAGTAACCCGTCACGTCCATCACGCCCTTTTGTCCATCACCGCTCAAAATGTAGTCAACCCATTTATAAGCAGCGTCAGCATTACGAGAATTCTTAGAAATCATCCAAGAATCTGTCCAACCCGTCAGCTTACCTTGAGGACTGACTGACTTGGCCGGAAACCCCTCCTTGCTCAACTGAGTGTAGGTCAGAGGCCAAGCGTGTGCCATGACGACCTCACCCGACTGAAACAAATTGGCTAATTCTCCGGCTGTAGTCCAAAACTTCCGCACCTGCGGGCGTAATTCTAGAAGCTTTGTTTTGACTTCAGCAAGATCCTCATCCGTTAAATCATAAGGGTCTGATTTGCCCAGCCAGAGGGCAACATCGGCGATCGTCATGGGATTGTCAGGCAGGGTGATTTTCCCCGTATAGGCAGGGTCAGACAGAACATCCCAGGAGGTTGGTGCGGGAGTTACTTTTTTAGTGTTGTAAACCAAAACGTTAGGCCCCCACGCAAAGGTAACGCCATAGGGCTTGCCGTCAAAGGTGTTCCACGGCCCACCTTGGAAGGATTGAAAAACAGTATCGTAATTTTCTAGTTTACTGGTATCAATCGGGCGGACTAGTCCTGCTTTGTAGAGTCGTTCGGTAATGTCACCAGAAGCCGAAATTAGATCATAGGTGCGTCCACCTCCGGTTCGGAACTTAGCAAACATTTCGTCGCTAGATCCTGCGTAGGTAGCTTTGATTGTGCAACCTGTTTTCTGCTCAAACGATTCCGTAAACGAAGGGTCGGTATACCCTTCCCAGACGATCGCCGTTAGCGTGCAGTTAGCCGCCTGTACTGAGGTTGTTGGGATAAATACCGATACTAGGCCAAGCAAGACAATGAAAAACGCAGTCATCAAACGATGCATCATGGGTTTTCTCTCTAACAAACAACCATTCTGATCTCAAGGGCAACTGGGTCGTGTTTCAAATACAGCGCTTTACGATTGGGTAAAACCAGATTTTTGATGAAGCGTGGCTTTCCATCAAAAATTTGATGTTCCGTGCGAACTGAACAAAACACTAATTCTTAAACTAACTTCTAACTGAAGTTTAGTTCAAGCTTGTCCCAGGTAGGCTTCTAGAACCATTGGATTTTGTCGCACATCGGCGGGGGTACCCGACGCGAGATTGCGCCCGTCTGCCAATACCCACACGCGATCGCACAATGACATGATCACATCCATGTTGTGTTCGATGATCAGAAACGTGATGCCTTGCTGGTTCCAGTCCAGAATGTGGGCGCATATTTGGTTGATTAGGGTGGGGTTGACCCCAGCGGCAGGTTCATCTAGCAAGATGAGCTGAGGGCGGGTCATGATAACTCGTCCTAGTTCCAACAGTTTCCGCTGTCCGCCCGACAATGACCCGGCGTAATCTTGCGCTTTCTCACCTAGCCCCACCGAGTTAAGAATTGCCCAGGCGCGATCGCGGTGTTCCCGCTCTTCGGCAGCGACCCGTCGAGGGTGTACCCAGGCATTCCCGAAGACTTCTCCAGTTTGCCCCTGTGCGCCCAGCAGCATATTTTCCAAGACCGACAGCCGCGATAGCAGTCGTGTTACCTGAAACGTTCGCACCATGCCGCGTTGGGCAATCTGATGCGGCTGTAAATGCTGAATCGGCTCTCCGTTTAGTAGCACTTGACCGCGATCGGGGCGCAAAAACATTGAGAGCAGGCTAAACAGGGTGGTTTTTCCCGCTCCGTTGGGGCCAATTAGCCCCGTAATACTGCCACGCGCCACCTCAATGCTGGCATGGTCAATTGCCCGGATGCCGCCAAAGCTTTTGCACAATTGCTCTGCCCTGAGCAAAGGGGAAGATGAGGTGGAAGGGTGACTGCAGCGCATAATTTCTTGTAAGGATGAAGCATTTGTATCAGGATTTGGGACTGGTGGCCGGGGTGTTGGTGTAAGGATGAAGCATTTGTATCAGGATTTGGGACTGGTGTCGGGGTGTTGGTGTAAGGATGAAGCATTTGTATCAGGATTTGGGACTGGTGGCCGGGGTGTTGGTGTAAGGATGAAGCATTTGTATCAGGATTTGGGACTGGTGTCGGGGTGTTGGTGTAAGGATGAAGCATTTGTATCAGGATTTGGGACTGGTGTCGGGGTGTTGGTGCAAATGCTTCATCCCTACCCTACCGCGCGTTGATGGGGCGTAATTCCGCGATCGCATTTCATGCCTGGAACCGTTGGATGATGGGATGATACATTCCGTAAAAGAGGTGACACATCCGTAGGGATGAAGCATTTGTATCAGGATGTGGGATTGGTGGTCGGGGTGTTGGTACAAATGCTTCATCCCTACCCGTCGATGGAACATGTCCCCGCGATCGCATTTCATCCCTACACCAGGGATCTGCTTATGG
>Ga0335394_10005336_pt1 | contig 14564 bp, 14 predicted proteins | sample MAT03_FD_205741 | JGI IMG/M metagenome (GOLD analysis project Ga0335394, IMG submission 205741) | Freshwater microbial communities from Lake Fryxell liftoff mats and glacier meltwater in Antarctica - MAT-03 (spades assembly) (version 2) ...
TCATAGGCGACGAACTCGTTTCGTGTCGGGCGCGCGACGCGCAAGGCCCTAGCTAGTCAGATTGAACAGTTGACAGATCGAATGAATGTTGTGCTGGGCCGACACTATCCGCGGGTGCCATGCAGAAAGGAAATCCTCAGACCCGCGAGCCGACGAACACGTCGATGGTCATCGCGGCGAAGAGCAGGGTGACGTACGTGATGGAGTACCCGAACACCCGCATCGAGCGTTGGGGAGTGGGGTCGCGACCGAGGTCGATGGTGCCCCAGAGGAACAACGCGCCAAGCACGATGGCCGAGATGCCATACACCAACCCGAGGTCGGCCACCGGCCACAGCACCAGCGTGCTGGCAACCATCAGCGCCGTGTACATCACCATCTTTCGAACGGTGACTTCCATCGTCGCAACTGCCGGCAGCATCGGCACGTTGGCGGCGCGGTAGTCGTCGGCGTAGCGAATGGCCAGCGCCCAGAAGTGCGGTGGAGTCCACAGGAACATGATGACGAACAACACCACCGGCGTCCACGTCACGTTGTTCTGCACGGCGGCCCAACCCACGAGCACGGGCACTGCGCCGGCGGCGCCACCGATGACGATGTTTTGCGTGCTGGTGCGCTTGAGCCACAGCGTGTAGACGAACACGTAGAAGAGCGTTGCCGACAGCGTCAGCACCGCTGAGAGGAAGTTGGCCCACGTCCAAAGCACTGCGAAGGCCGCAATCTCCAGCCCGATGGCAAACACCATGGCCTGGCGCGGCTGCAGCAAGCCGGTGACCAGCGGCCGCCCCTGTGTTCGTGGCATCAGCTTGTCGATGTCGCGGTCGACCACCATGTTGATGGCGTTGGCACCACCCGCAGCAAGCGTGCCACCCAGCAGCGTGATGAGCACCAGCGTGGTTCGCGGCCAGCCACCTTGCGCCAACACCATCGTTGGCACCGTGGTGATGAGCAGAAGTTCGATGATACGAGGCTTGGTGAGCGCGATGTAGCCGCCCAGTTTCGAGGTGGGGGTGCGGCGTGACCCATGCGCCACCCCACCCGGCGCGAGGCGGGAAGGAACAAGGGGTCGCGAGCCGACTGCCATAGTGGCCACCATCGTAGGGGTGCGGTGTGCGCCCGACCACTTCAGCGTGGCAGAAGCCGCCGTTTCACGACACCGTTTCCCAGGCAGAATGTGCTCCATGTCACCCACCACTGCCCCGGTCGTCGTCGACCGGCCCGAGATCGACGAGCGCACCTCGAATGATCGGCCGTGGATCGTGTTGGTGTGGAACGACCCGATCAACCTGATGAGCTACGTCACGTTCGTTTTCCAAAAGGTCTTCGGGTACAGCTTGGAGAAGGCCACCGAGCTGATGCTGGACGTGCACCAGAAGGGTCGCGCCGTCGTCAGCAGCGGCGCCCGCGAAAAGGCCGAGATCGACGTCTTCCGGCTGCACGAGCACGGCCTGTGGGCCACGATGCAACAGGACGACTGATGTCGCCCACGTCGCCGTCGTCGATCGAGCCGGTCGATGGGTACTACACCACACCGCGGGGACTTCGGCTAGCGGCCGACTCCGTGTCGTGGCTGGCAACGCGCAGTGGCGGCCCAGGCGGCCAACACGCCAACACGTCGGACACGGCGGTGACGGTCAGCATCGACGTCGCCCGCACCGGATTGCCCGATGTCGTGCGCATCCGCATTGAGGCCGCTGTCGGCGCCGTCGTCACCGCCGGCTCATCGCATTCGCGATCGCAGTGGCGCAACCGCCAACTGGCATGGCAGGAAGCATTCGCCCGCCTCGACGAGGCTGCCGCGCCACCGCCACCTCCGCGAGCACGCACCAAGCCCAGTCGTGGCGCCCGCGAAGCCCGCCTGCGCGACAAACGCGCAGTCGGCGAGCGCAAGCAGACCCGCAAGCGCCCGGCCAACGAGGACTAGGCGATCCGTCAAGGGAACGTCAAGTGTCCTCTCGCGTCGCGAAGCCTCGTTCACGCAGAGCGTTTTTAGTCCACGCTGCGTGAGATTAGGGTACCGTGTGTTTCTTACTCGTCACAGGGGGTTCGACCATGGATGTTGCTCAGTTCCAAGGTGGGGAAGTGGTGCGCGGACGCAAGGTCGATGCAACGGCGCACCGCGAGCAGCAACGTCAACGTCGCCTCTGGAAACTGGTCGCGCTGCTCGGCATCCCACTCATCTGGTTCTGGGTCCGCGAGTTCAGCGGCAACCCCGTCAGCCCCGGCCTCCCCGCCATCATCCGCGAGAGCCCCGAGCTGTCGCTGCTCGCCGTGATGATGTTCTTGATGCTGGGCATGATGGTGGTACCGATGATGGTCGCCGGCCGCTCCTCGCACACGGTGCTGCGAGCAAAGGATTCGACCATCCGCTTGGCCGACGTGGTCGGCGCGACGGCGACCAAGCATGAAGCCGTCGACACGCTGAACATCTTCCTCAACCACCAGCAGTTCCGCCAGCAGATGGGTGGCTCGGCCCGCCGTGGGGTGTTGTTCGAAGGCCCTCCGGGCACCGGCAAGACCTACCTCGCCAAGGCGCTCGCTGCCGAGGCGGGCGTGCCCTTCCTGTTCATCTCCGGCACGCAGTTCGAGTCCATGTTCTACGGCCAGACCAACCGCAAGATTCGGTCGTACTTCAAGGCGCTGCGCAAGGCCGCCCGCAAGGAAGGTGGCGCCATTGGCTTCATCGAAGAGTTCGATGCCATCGGCCTGTCGCGCACCGGCATGGGTAAGGGCAACGGCCGTGAAGGGTCGATCGTCAACGAGCTGCTCGTGCAGATGCAGAGCTTCGATCTACCCACCTCCGGCCAGAAGTTCACCAACACCATCATCGACTCGCTCAACCGTCTGATGCCTGACTCGATGTCGCTACCGCGGCCGAAGGTCACGATGGACAACGTGCTGCTGATTGCCGCCACCAACCGCGGCGCCGACCTGGACCCTGCGCTGATGCGGCCCGGCCGCTTCGACCGCAGCATCCACTTCGACCTCCCGCCGCGCACCGACCGGCTGGAGATCGCCGAGTACTACCTGGCTCGCAAGGCCCACGACAACACCGTGTCCGCCGCGTTCGTCGCCGACCTCACCGCGGGCTACACACCTGTGCGCATCGAGCGTCTTCTGGACGAATCGCTGGTGCTGGCTCTCCGTGACGGCCGCAGAGAGATGAGTTTCAAGGATGTTGTCGATGCGCAGATGGTCACCGAAGTCGGACTGTCGCACGACGTCGGCTACCACCCGGACGAGAAGCGTCGTGTCGCCATCCACGAGGCAGGGCACGCGCTGCTCGCAGCGCTGGCTGGTCGCGATGTCAAGCTGGCCAGCATCCTGCGCCGATCGGGTTCACTCGGCCTCGTTGCCCACGGCGACGTCGACGAGCGCTACCTGCGCACCCCAACCGAAGCCCACCAGCTGATGATGATCGCAATGGGCGGCCGCGCCGCCGAGATCCAGGAGTTCGGTGAGGCCTCCAGCGGAATCGCCAGCGACTTGCAGGTGGCCACCATCATCGCCGCCCAACTGGTCGGCATGCTGGGCGCCAGCAGCAGCCTGCTCAGCTTGGAGGCCGCTCAGATGATGGGCGCCGACAACCTGGTCGCCAAGGTGCTGCACGACGAAGTCGCGAGAGAGAAGGCAGACCAGCTGATGAACGCCGCCGCTGACCGTGCGGCGTGCACGCTGCTGGAGCATCGCCGTGCGCTTCTGGCCTTGGCTGATGCCCTGTGCGAGCAGGACGAACTCAACGGCGACCAGGTGCACGCCATCGTCGCCGGCGCAGTGATGAACTAGCTCGCGGCCTGCTCGGCTCGGTCGGTGTTCAACCGGCCGTCGATGATGCGTACCGTGCGGTCCGCGTACTCGGTCATGCGTGTGTCGTGGGTGACGATGACTGCGGCCGTGTCGCGCGCCTTCATCTCGGTGTGAATCAGCTCCATCACCTGCGCCCCGATCTTCGAGTCGAGCGCGGATGTCGGCTCGTCGAACAGCACCAGCTTGGGGTTGTTGAACAACGCCCGCCCAATGGCCACGCGTTGGCGCTCGCCGCCGCTGAGTTGCGCAGGCAGGTTGCGAAGACGGCTACCGAGACCCAACTCGTCGAGCAATTGCGCCGCCCTGTTCTTTGCTGGCCTACCACCTTTGCCGCCGCCCAACTCATCGACCACCAGCAGGTTCTCCTCTGCCGTCAGGAACGGCACAAGGTTGACCGACTGGAAGACGAAGCCGACGTTCTCACGGCGGAACTGAGTGAGTTGCTTGGCGTTGTAGCCAGAGATGTCCTGCCCACCAACGACCACGACACCCTCGGTCGGTGCCAACAGGCCACCGGCGATGGACAGCAGCGTGGTCTTACCCGAGCCCGACGGGCCGAGCAACGCGACGATCTCGCCGTGTTCGACCTGCAGGGTCGCGTGCGCGAGCGCAACGACGTCAACATCGCCGGTGCGATACACCTTGCGCACGTCGCGCATGTCCAAGACGCTCATCTCGTCGTCTTTCTCATAACAGTTCTCTCCTTCATGACGCATTGCCGATGGCAGAGGCGGGGTCGACGCGGGTGACGCGTCGCAACGAGATGGCACTTCCGAGCACCGCAGCCAGCAGCAGGCCGACGAAGGTAAAGATGAAACGGCTCGGAATCAGCTGCAACGGCACTTTGGCCGGCAGCACAGCCGATGCGCCGATGGCCAGCAGCGACCCGATCACGAACGAGATGATGGCCACGATGACGGCCTGCATGACGACACCGGCGAAGAGTCGCGGTGTGCTGGCGCCGATGGCTTTGAGGACGCCGTACAGACCGATTCGTTCGATGGTCAACAGGCTGAAGAACAACCCGACAACGGCGAGTACGACCACGAATGTCGAGTAGATGATCTGGTCGAACGTTTGACCCTGTTGCTTCACGCCCGGCAGGGCCAGCACCGCCTCGTCGACCGTCAACGTGCTGGTGGCATCTGCGGTCGCGGCGTCGATCACCTCGGAAAGGCTGCCGCCGCCCTTCACGACGCTGCCTTTCACGACAAGGGTTTGCACGACATCGTCGGCAACCGCCGAGTCGGGTCGGTTGGCGTTCTGCACTGCACGCCAGGTGGGCAGATTGACCCATACCGCGCCCTGTTGCAGGAAGCTGGTGTCGTCGACGAACCCGATGATGGTGATGGGCGATTCCGCCGGCCCCACCAGGATCGTGTCGCCGAGGCCCACGCCCTGATCCTTCAGGCTGCTATCGGCGGTGCCCTGGTTGTCCTTGGGCGGCTGCGGCACGCCCTTCGGTGGTATCTCGTAGCCGGCGACGGTCACGTCGGCCAACTCGGTCTTCGTGGGCACCTTCGCGCCCAGCAGCACCAACCCCACACCACCGACCTCGTCGACGCCGTCAGCAGATTCGACTTCTGCGCGCAGATCGGCTGTGACGCGACTGCGCAGGAACGAATCGCGTGCGCCACTGGAGAACACGATGACGTTGCCGGGCTGCGCTCGAATCGCTCCGGTCGAGCCGAGGTAGAGACCGTCGAGCAGGCCGCCGAGGAACAGCAGCAGCGTCGCCAAGAACGACAACACGACGGTGGCCACGATGAACCGACTCGGACGTCGACGAAGCTCGCGCAGCGGCAGCATCGGCACCCTCATAGCGCCACCCCGGCACCGGTCGTGGCGAGCAGCGGGTCGAGCCGCAGCACTCGTCGCACCGCCACCAGTGAGGTCAGCAATGCGAGTGCCAGCACCACGAGCGACGTCACCACGGCGGGCATCACTTCCACGCGCACGCCGAGGTTGGAAACACCCTGGATGGCCACGGAGTAGAGCCCGAACGCAATGAGCGAACCGATGGTCATCACGATCACCACCTGTACGAGCAGCGACCAGACCAGCGATCGCGCTGGTGCGCCGATGGCCCGCAGCAGCGTGAGAGCAGAAGCCTTTTGGAAGGTCACGATGAGGAAGAAGAGGCCGGTCACCAATGGCACGACGAGGTAGAAGAGACCAAGGATGACGGTGAAGCTGGTGCGCACGCTGCTGACACCCGGCGAGCCGTCGACAGCCTCCTGCCGGGTGAGCGCTTCCACTCCATCGACCTGTTCGTTGATGCGCTGGGCAACGTCGGCAGCCGAGCTGCCGGTGGCCACCTTGATCGCGATCACCGAAGGCAGGATGGCTTCGGCGTCGGGGTTGCGTGTGCGTTTGGCCGCCTCGAACGTACCGAAGTCGACGAAAAGCACCGGCTGCACGGAGTAATTGCTGTCGCGGGCGACACCAACGATTGTGATGCTCGCGCCATCTGGCTCGATCGTCACGACATCGCCAATGTCGAAGCCGGCGTCGCGATCCTTCTCGCTGGCCACCGCCTCGTCGGCCGCTTCCACCATCCGGCCGTCGACCAGCGACGTCGGAGCACCAGGCTGGCCGATGACGTAACCGAACAGAACGGCGTCAGTCTCCTTGTCGTCGTCGTTCACAGCGGTGACCGTGAACGTCGCCTGGCCGACCGGTGAGGAAGCCTCCACGCCGGCGACGTCGGCGATGGCAGCTTCCTGCGCAGGCAGGATGATGGAGCCGTCCAGATTGCGGCGTGCCTGATCGTTGAAGACAAGTACCTCACCGGACTGGTTCTTGATGGCCCCGATGAACTGGTTGATCAAGCCACTCAGCAGAGCCTGCTGAAACAGGATCAGGAACACCAGCAACCCGACGGCGCCCGCCAACAACCCGAACCGAACTTTGGCTCGGCGCATCTCGGTCAGGGCTAGAAACATCCGCGTCATTCAAGCCGCGGTCGCGGCCTGCGACTACCCGCGCCCGTGATTTGCCGGCCGAGCTACAGACCGGGGTTGGCGCTGAGGTGGTCGAAACGGCCGGCGGGTCGGATGGTGCGGCTCCATGGAGGATCACGCTGTCGGCGCCCAGGTCCATCTGCCGCAACACCGCTGCAGCGCATTCCTTTGCGTTGCCCAGGGCGGCGGCCGCCAACCACTCCGACGGAATCAGCGTGGCCACGTGCTCCAACTCGGCAATGGTGGCGGCGTTGTCGATCGCGCCGCGGAACCCGGCGACGAACGGGTCGGCGCGGAACCGCCAACACTGCAGGGTCCCATTCGTTGGTGCGCACCATCAGATCTCCGTCCTGTGGCGGCAGCGACTTCGCTGCGACTCGATGAGAACTCTTCCGGTGCCAGGGTGCCGTTCGCCAACCAGGACGGCTGGGAACGAATCACCGTCGAGCGATCGGCGGGGTCCTTGCATACGCAAGCATTATCGGTTGGCCGACCGCCGCGGCGACAGCCAAGATCTTTACAAGAAACGATGTATTCCCGCCGGGCTCGCCGACGGTGACACGCTCGGTCTCAAGGACATAGCCTTGCAGGTATGGACTACACCGTCACCGCACTCGACGAGATCGCGCCCAAGGTCTCCAGCGCACGAGCCGAGTTTGCCACTGGCTCTACCAAGCCAATCGAATGGCGTCGAGCCACCCTCTCGCGAATGCGCGCACTCCTCGAGGAGCGCGAGACCCAGCTACTCGACGCGTTGGCCGCCGATTTCGGCAAGCCGCGCTTCGAGGCGTGGACCACCGAGCTGGGCTTCACTATCAGCGACATCAACCACACGCTGGCGCACCTCAGCTCATGGATGCGACCCGACAAGGTCGGTACGCCACTCGCCTTCCAGCCAGGCTCGTCGTACGTGGTCGCCGAGCCCGTTGGTGTTGTGTGCGTGATCGCCCCATGGAACTACCCGGTGCAGTTGCTGCTGCTGCCCATGGTCGCTGCTATCAGCGCCGGCAACGCGGTGGTTGCCAAGCCCAGCGAGCTGGCACCGCACACCGCCGCCGAGCTGATTTCGCTGATCGAAGCCATCGGCGACCCCGCCGTCGTCGCGGTGCAGGGCGGCGTCGCCGAGACCACCGAGCTGTTGGCGCAGCGCTTCGACCACATCATCTATACCGGCAACAGCCGGGTCGCCCGCATCGTCATGCGCGCCGCTGCCGAGAACCTCACCCCGGTGACGCTCGAGCTCGGCGGCAAGAGTCCAGCCATCGTCAGTCGCCACGCGAACGTCCACGTCGCTGCCCGTCGTATCGCGTGGGGCAAGTTCATCAACGCAGGCCAGACCTGCATCGCACCGGACTACGTGTTGGTGGAGCAGCCGGTGCACGACCAGTTCGTCGCCGCGCTGGGCACGCACATCGCCGAGTTCTACGGCACAGACCCGCAGGCCAGCCCCGACTTCACACGCATCGTCAACTCGCCGCACTTCCACCGGCTGGAGAAGCTGCTGGACAGCGGCACCGTTGCGTTTGGTGGCGTCACCGATGCCGACACGCGGTACATCGCACCCACCGTGCTCACTGGCGTGACCGCCGCCGACCCGGTGATGGACGAGGAGATCTTCGGGCCCATCCTGCCCGTCATCGCCGTCGACTCCATCGATGATGCCATCGCGTTCGTCAACGGGCGCTCCGCTGACGGCGACAAGCCACTCGCGCTGTACACGTTCAGCGAGAGCGACAGCGAGAACGACAAGGTGATCGCCGAGGCAACCAGCGGCGGCGCCTGTGTCAACGGCACACTGCTGCACATCAGCAACCCCAACCTGCCGTTCGGTGGCGTGGGCGAAAGCGGGATGGGCGCCTACCACGGCAAGTTCGGCTTCGATGCCTTCAGCCACCACCGCGGCGTGCACTCGCGCAGCACGAAGATGGACCCCTCGATGATGTACCCGCCGTACACCGCCAAGAAGCAGAAACTGATCCGCAAGGGCATGGCGCTGGCCGACCCGCGCGATGTGTTCGCCAGGCTTCGTGGCTCTCTGCATCGGGGCAGCTGATCATGGCCTTCGGCCAGCAGTCAGGTCCGCCGGCAACGGCAAAGCAAGTGCAGGAACTGCTGTCGTTGCTACACGACGCGGGTCACTCTGACTTTCGTGATGCTCGCGGCCCGATGGGTTTCACGCAGCGCCAGGCGGGCGGCAAGTTCAGTCGCGACGAGGTCGACGCGTTCATCGAGCAGTTGCAGAACGAGGCCGAACAACAAGCTCAGGAACCGGCGATTGCGGCGCCCGTTGCAGCTGCCAAACCTGCGCCGAAGGCACGAGCAACGGCCGCCAGCACGGCTCTCACCAAGATCCCCACGCCGCAACTCGCGGCGGAACTGCAGCGCCGTGGCTGGATCGTCGTCGAGCCCTAGCCATTGAGCCCTTTTCGCAACTGAGCCCGCTTCTCAGGGGGTCAACAGCGAGGCGACGTGGTTTTGCAATTGATCGATGCCGGTGCCCTTCGAGGCACTGACCCAGATGATGTCACCCTGCTCAAGCTCGCAGCCCTTCGCCAGCTCCTTCTTGCGAGTGGCGAGTTTGGACGGGCGCACCTTGTCGATCTTGGTGGCTACGACGGTGTGCGGCACGCCGCTGGCACGCAACCAGTCGAGCATCTGCACATCCAGTTTGGTCGGGCCGATCTCGCCGTCGACGAGCACGAAAACCAGTTCCAGACCTTCCCGTTCGAGCAGGTAGCCCTCGATCATCGCCTGCCATGTGGAGCGCTCGCGGCCGGGCACCTTCGCGTAGCCGTAGCCGGGCAGGTCGACGACGGTGCCGCCCGAGGGCAGCACGAACATGTTGAGCAACTGCGTGCGGCCCGGCGTGTTGGAGACACGGGCCAGCTGGCGACGGTTGGCCATTGCGTTGATCAGCGATGACTTGCCCACGTTGCTGCGGCCCACGAACGCGGCCTCACACGGGGTGGGCGGCAGATCTGAGAAGCGCTTCGCCGAGGTGACGAACGTGAACTGGAGGGGCACGTCGACCACGGTAGCGGTGGCTATCGTCGGGCCGTGCCGTTTCTGCCGCCGCACACTCACCGCGAGGCGGGGGTGCTGCTCACCACTCGTGGCATTCGTGGCTTCGTCGATGGCGTCGTCAGCCTGTCCATCACTGCGCTGCTGCCGGTGTTCGGGTTCAGCGCGCTACAGGTGGGCGTCATCGTCACCGGCATGATGCTGGGGTCGGCGGCGCTGACGCTGTTGGTGGGTACCAAGGGCCACGCGTTCCCCCGCCGATCACTGCTCCTCGCGGGGTCGGTGCTGATGGTGATCAGTGGAGCATTGTTCGGTACGGCCACCTCCTTCGCAGCGCTGTTCGTGGTTGGGGTGATCGGCACGCTCAACCCCACCGCAGGAGACGTCAGCGTGTTCCTTCCGCTGGAGCAGTCCATGATCGCGGGTACAACGCCTGCGGTGTCGCGCACTGCGCTCTACGCGCGCTACACGTTCATCGGTGGCATCGCCGGTGCGTTCGGCACCCTGGCAATCCGTATCCCCGAGGCCATTGCAGGGAACACATCAGTATCTGAGGAGACTGCGTTGCGATGGTGCTTCGGCGTCTACGTGCTGGCCGGTTTCGTCGTGATGGCGCTGTACCGCACGCTGTCGGTGGGCTCCACAGATCCCGACACGGTGGTGGCCGCACCGCTGGGCCGCTCGAAGAACGTCGTCTACAAGCTGGCGGCGCTGTTCTCGTTGGATGCGTTCGGCGGAGGGTTCGTCGTGCAATCGATGCTCGCCCTCTGGCTGTTCCAACGTTTCGATCTGTCGATCGGCGCGGCAGGCACGCTGCTGTTCGTGACCGGCACGCTGAGCGCGGCGTCGGGTTTCGTTGCCGCATGGTTGGCGACACGCATTGGGCTGGTGCGCACGATGGTGTTCAGCCACCTGCCAGCCAACTGCTTCCTGATCGCCGCCGCATTCATGCCAACCGTGCAGTTGGCAGTGGTGATGTTGGTACTGCGCAGTCTGCTCAGCTCGATGGATGTGCCGGCGCGCACCTCGTACGTCATGGCAGTGGTCTCACCTGCAGAACGTGCCGCCGCAGCCAGTGTCACCAATGTGCCGCGCAGCTTGGCCGCGGCACTGCCGCCGACCGCGGCCGGCTGGATGCTGGACCACAGCACCTTCGGGTGGCCGCTGATCATCGCCGGCACCGCCAAGATCATCTACGACCTCCTGCTGCTGCGCCAGTTCCGGCACGTGCTGCCTGAAGAGGAACAGCAGCCTCAGGTTGCCCGGTAGGCGTTGAAGGCGTCGGTGGCAACCAACTGCCCGTCGCGGGTGATCACGCAGCCGGTGTAGCCGGGTTGCTGCGCCAGCCAGTAGAGCCCGTCGGCGCCCATGAGATACAGCACGGTGGCGTACGCGTCGGCATCGGCAAGATCGGGCCCGACAACCGTTGCGCTCGCCAGGTCCGTGCACGGCTGACCGGTCCGAGGGTGGACGATGTGGCCGCCGCGTTCGTTCGACCCACTCGTCGCGACCGCCAGCGGGCCGACGCCCTCGAGCACGAACGCTACGGCCGTCGGGTCGTTCGGGTGGCACACACCGACACGCCACGGTGTGCCTTCGCGGTTGCAGCCGCCGAGCGCGACGTCGCCGCCGGCGTTGAGGCAGAAGTCGACCACACCGTGACGGTTCAAGAGGCGAGCAGCGCGTTGCACCGACCAGCCCTTCACGTAGCCACAGGGGTCGAATCGGGTGCCGTTCGGTGACCGCAACGACCACACGTCGAACAGCCCGTCGGTCGCCTCGCAGAGTTCGCCGCACCGCTGCAGCACCTCGCGCACGTCGTCGCCGACTTCGGCGTCAGTCGGGGCCAGTTCGCCGTAGCCCAACCGGCTGATCACGCTGCCCTCCTTGTACGGGCTGAACACCTCGTCGACCTCATGAAACCACGCGACCAGCTCGTCGATGATGGACCGATCGTGCGAGTCGACGATGTCGATACTGATCGATGTTCCCATCACAGCCTCGACGTGGTGCAGGCTCATATCAGCCGCTGATACCCGAGGCTGACGTTGCGGCGTCTATCGCCGACTGCAGCGAGATCCGGTAGCTCTTCGATGTGTAGGTGGCGCCCGAGACAGTGTTGACGTCGGCTGACCGTGCGCTGAGTGCCTCGCTCACAAGCGTCGGCAACGCTGACTGATTGATGCGCGCACTCTTTCGGTCGGCGTTTGGGTACTGGAGGATCTGGACGTCAGAAAATTGGCCACCGGAGTACACGACTTGCACCTGGACCGTTCCCCAGCGGTTGCGGTCACTGTTGCCGACGTAGGTGCCATCGGCAATCCCCGCCGGTGTCACCACAGCGGCCACAACGGTCGTCCCCGGTGCTGCCGGGACAGCCGCCGGAGCTGCGGGCGGAACTGCTGGCGGAACTGCTGGCGGTGGCGTCGTGGCCAACGTGAGCGAGCCGCTGGCTTGTATCTGCGTGCCGTCGTGGGCGAAGGCCACCGCGAGGCCCAACGTCGTTGTCGCGCTGATGGCCAACGCCGACAACTTCGCCCTGCGAGCCGGCTTCGCGCGTCGACCGGTCTTGGCAGCCGCGGTCTTGGCAGTCGACTTTGCGACGGTTGGGGGTGGCGGCGCCGTACCGGGGCGGCGGCCGCTGAGTTGCGACAGACGCTGCTGGAGAAGTGGATCAATGGGTGCTGTCATGTCAGCGTCTTTCATGCTGTGGCCAGGCAGCGCTGTGCGATGCCGACCAGACGAATGGTGATTGGGTAGATGGAGATGCCGATGAGCACGGCGAGGCCTGTGGTGAAGAAATGCGACGCTGCATCGCTACCCGATTGGTAGGCATGAACGCCGGTGAGCACGACGGCGGGAATGCCCAGCAGGTGCACGGCGTGCCATGCCTTTCTCGGCAGCCGACGGCGGATGCGGCCGATGGAGGGCAGCACCACGATTGCAAACAGCCAGAAGGCGACCACGCCCCAGCCGATTTCCCAGCCCACCGAACCGCTGGGAATGAACAGGTCGATGAAGTTGAGACCGACTTGGGCGTCAAGGAATGCGACGAGCATGTGGAGACCGATGAACACGAGTGTGAGGCCCCCCAGATAGTTGTGCAGTGCCAGCCACCAGTTGGGACGCAGTCGGGTGCCCGTGTTACGGGCCGAGAAGAAGAGGCCCCACACCAACGCAGCCACAGCCAGCACCGCCGCAACGATGCCCGTGGCACGGCTGAGGTACCACATCACCGAATCCATGTCCGCAGTCTGAAGCGCGACTGTGAGCGAACTGTGGAGGTGGGGTGAGAGTTGCGTAAGAGCTACTCGTGCTGCGCGAGTGAGCGGTCGACGGCCGCCTCGATCTCGGGCTCGCTGAGCAGCATCAGCTTGGCCGCCTCACCCAACGGGATGAAGCTGTCCTTGCTGGTCACGCGCGCCATTCGACCAGCGAAGCCACCATCGATCAGGACTGCCAACACGCCTTCGGCGACACCACCCGACCTGCGGGTCTCGTCGACCACCAACACAGAGCCAGTTGCGTTCGCTTCGCGGAGAATGTCCTCCTCCGGTAGCGGAGCGACCCACCGCAGGTCGACCACGCGCACATAGATGCCGCGTGCCTGCAAGCCTCGGGCAACCCGAAGTGACATGAAGAGCCCGTTGCCGAACGTGAGGATGGTGAGGTCCTTGCCGTCGCCATAGGTGCGGGCACTGCCGATGGGGACGTGGGCACGCGCGTCGGGCGTGGCCAGCCACAGCCGGTCGCCGGGCTGCATCAGGTCGGCGGTGTGATAGCGGGCGATCGGTTCGACGATGACGCCGACCGTGCCATCCACCTCCGCAGCTGCGACCAACGTGCGCAACATCGCGGCAGCATCGTCGGGCCTGGCGGGCACGGCCACCACCACGCCGGGCAGGTCGCGCAGCACGGTCAACGAGTCGTCGTTGTGAAAGTGGCCGCCGAAACCCTCCTGGTAGCCCAGGCCGGCGATGCGCACCACCATCCCGTTGCGGTACTTGCCGTTCGAGAAGAACTGCAGGGTCGCAGCCTCGCCGCGCAGTTGGTCCTCGGCGTTGTGCAGGTACGCCAGATATTGGATCTCGGCGATCGGCAGGAAGCCACTGATCGCGGCGCCGAGCGCAAGCCCCAGGATGCTCGTTTCGTCGAGCAACGTGTCGAAGACGCGGGCTGCGCCGGTTTGTGCCAGCAGTCCTTTGGTCACGCCGTACACGCCGCCCTTGGCAGCCACGTCTTCGCCGAAGAGCAGCACGTTCGGGTGTTCCCTCAGCACCTCGGCGAGGGTCGCGTTGATCGACTGCGCCAGCGTCAGTGGCACGCTGGCAGCGGGCACGGGGGTGGCGCGAACTGCGGCGGCAATTGCCGACGGTGTGCGCGGCGCCAGTGGTGCCAGTACCTCGTCGGCGGTGGCCAGCTGCGGCCACTCGGCAACAGTGGCGGCCACCTCGAAGACGCGGGTGCGCATGTCGTCATGGCGGGCCGCAAGGCTGGCGGCCGAGTGCTGCCCGCTGGCAACAAGCCGACGCGCTGTCGCCAAAATGGGGTCGCGCTCGGCGTCGGCGCGTAGCTCTGCCGGCGTGCGGTAGGCGCTCTCCACGTCGGTTCCCGCGTGACCGCCGAAGCGCACGGTGCGCAGGTGCAGGAAGCCCGGCTGGCGGCGGGTGCGCACCCAGTCGCCCAGCTCGGCGGTGACCGCGAGCACGGCCTCGGGGTCGGAGCCGTCGACGCTGACGTACCGCAGGTGCGCCCGGTTGCCGTACGCGCTTT
>Ga0335394_10005337_pt1 | contig 14561 bp, 9 predicted proteins | sample MAT03_FD_205741 | JGI IMG/M metagenome (GOLD analysis project Ga0335394, IMG submission 205741) | Freshwater microbial communities from Lake Fryxell liftoff mats and glacier meltwater in Antarctica - MAT-03 (spades assembly) (version 2) ...
GCCACTGACGAACAGGGTGTCATACAGATCTTCAACATCGGCGCCGAACGGATGTTGGGCTACAAGGCGGCCGATGTCCTGAACCAGGTGACGCCAGCCGACATCTCCGATCCAAGCGAAATCCTGCTGCGCGCCGCGGCGTTGAGCGTGGAGTTCGGGACAGCGATTGCACCGGGCTTCGAAGCCCTGGTGTTCAAGGCATCGCGCGGGATCGAGGACATCTATGAGTTGACCTACGTGTGCAAGGACGGTAGTCGGTTGCCCGCCGTCGTGTCCGTCACTGCACTTCGCGACGCGCGCCAGGCGATCATCGGGTATCTGCTGATCGGTACCGACAATACAGCGCGCAAGCGGGCCGAAGAGGCGCTGATCAGAGCGGGCGCCCTGCAGAGCGCGATTTTCAACAGTGCCAACTTCTCGAGCATCGCCACAGACGCCAAAGGCGTCATCCAGATTTTCAACGTCGGTGCCGAACGCATGCTCGGCTATGCGGCAGCCGATGTCTTGAACAGGATCACCCCAGCCGACATTTCCGACCCGCAAGAAGTCATCGCCCGTGCCAAGGCGCTCAGCGCCGAACTCGGCACAGCGATCTCTCCCGGCTTCGACGCCTTGGTCTTCAAGGCCAGACGCGGTATCGAAGACATCTACGAACTGACTTATATCCGCAAGGACGGCAGCCGCTTCCCCGCGGTGGTGTCCGTCACGGCGCTGCGCGATGACCAGGACGAGGTTATCGGCTACCTGCTGATCGCCACCGACAATACGGCACGTCTGCAGGCCTCGCAGTACGCCCGCCGCTTGCTCGAAGCCAGCCTCGACCCCCTGGTCACCATCAGCCCCGACGGCAAGATCACGGACGTCAACGAGGGCTTGATCAAGGTCACCGGCGTGGCCAGATCAGAGCTGATCGGCACCGACTTCTCGGACTATTTCACCGAACCAGCCAAGGCCCGCGAGGGTTACCAGCAGGTCTTCGCCTTGGGATCGGTCATCGACTATCCGCTGACCATCCGACACTACGATGGCCGCCTCACCGACGTGCTCTACAACGCCAGTCTTTACAAGGACTCCGGCGGGACCGTCCTGGGCGTGTTTGCGGCGGCTCGTGACATCACCGCGCGCAAGCAGGCCGAAGACGCATTGCGAAAGGCTGGTGCCCTGCAAAGCGCCATCTTCAACAGCGCCAACTTCTCCAGCATCGCAACTGACGCCAAGGGCGTGATTCAGATCTTCAACGTGGGCGCGGAGCGCATGCTGGGCTATTCGGCCGCCGACGTGATGGACAAGATCACGCCGGCCGAGATCTCCGATCCTGAAGAAGTGATCACACGCGCCAAGTCTCTGAGCAGCGAGTTGGGAACAGCCATAACCCCGGGCTTCGAGGCCTTGGTCTTCAAGGCCTCGCGAGGCATCGAAGACATTTACGAGTTGACCTATATCCGCAAGGACGGGAGCCGCCTTCCCGCCGTGGTCTCGGTCACGGCGCTGCGCGACGACCAGGGCGACGTCATCGGGTACCTGCTGATCGGTACGGATAATACGGCCCGCAAGCAAGCGGAAGAGGCTCTGCTCAGGGCCGGCGCCTTGCAGAGCGCGATCTTCAACAGTGCCAACTTCTCCAGCATCGCAACCGACGCCAAGGGCGTCATCCAGATCTTCAACGTCGGCGCTGAGCGCATGCTGGGCTACACGGCGGATGACGTGATGAACAAGATCACGCCGGCCGACATCTCCGACCCGCAAGAGGTCATCGTGCGGGCCGAGGCGCTCAGCATCGAGCTCGGCACCACGATCGCTCCTGGCTTCGACACCTTGGTCTTCAAGGCCTCACGCGGCATCGAAGACATCTACGAGCTGACCTACATCCGCAAGGACGGCAGCCGCCTTCCCGCCGTGGTCTCGGTCACGGCACTGCGCGACGCCGAGAACAACATCATTGGCTACCTGCTGATCGGCACCGACAACACCGCGCGCAAGCAGGCCGAAGAAGCGCTGCTGAAGGCCGGCGCGTTGCAGCGGGCGATCTTCAACAGCGCCAACTTCTCCAGCATCGCAACCGACGCCAAGGGCGTGATCCAGATCTTCAACGTCGGCGCTGAGCGCATGCTGGGCTACACGGCCGACGAAGTCATGAACAAGATCACCCCGGCCGATATCTCCGATCCGCTGGAAGTCATCGTGCGCGCCGAAGCCCTCAGCCTCGAACTCGGTACCACCATCAGTCCGGGCTTCGAGGCGTTGGTCTTCAAGGCTTCGCGAGCCATTGAAGACATCTACGAACTGACCTACTTCCGCAAGGACGGCAGCCGCTTCCCGGCCGTAGTGTCGGTCACAGCGCTGCGCGACGCGGCCGAGGCCATCATTGGCTACCTCCTGATTGGTACTGACAACACCGCGCGCAAGCTCGTCGAAGCCGAGCAGAAGCGGCTGGATCAAGTCTTGCGCGAGACTAACCTCGAACTTCAAGGCGCGAAGATCGAGGCCGAGCGAGCCAATCTGGCGAAGTCGGACTTTCTGTCGAGCATGAGCCACGAGTTGCGCTCGCCGCTCAACGCCATTCTCGGCTTTGCGCAGTTAATGGATACGGAGTTGCCGCCGCTCACGGCAGGACAGAAAGAGAGCACGTGGCAAATTCTGCAGGCCGGCTGGTATCTGCTGAAGCTTATCAACGAGATCCTCGATCTCGCGCAGATCGAATCCGGGAAGGTTCCGTTGTCGCTGGAACCCGTGTCACTCGACGAACTGTTGGCCGATTGCCAGGCCATGAACGAACCCCAAGCGCTCAAGAGCCGCATTCGCCTGGTGTTCGCCAAACCTGACACGGCCTTGTTCGTCAGGGCCGATCGCACGCGTCTCAAACAAATATTGCTCAACCTTCTGTCGAACGGGATCAAATACAATCGGGTCGGCGGCTCGCTCACTGTGAGTTGCCGCCCGCGCCCCGGGGACCGCGTTCGGGTGAGTTTTCAGGACACCGGCGAAGGCCTGGCCCTGGACAGAATGGGTCATCTGTTCGAGCCCTTTAACCGGCTCGGCCAGGAATCCGGCGTCGAAGAGGGCACCGGCATCGGCCTGGTCGTCAGCAAGCAACTGGTCGAGCTGATGGGGGGCTCGATCGGCGTGGAGAGCACGGTCGGTGTCGGCAGCGTGTTCTGGATCGATTTGAACGCGAGCAGCCCCACCGAGACCGAGCGCGACGCCCGGTCACCCGTTGCGGCCTGGTTGTCTGACACCGGAACCACTATGGCGCTTCGCACCGTGCTCTACGTCGAAGACAACCCGGCCAATCTGCTGCTGGTTACGAAGCTTCTGGCGCGGCGCCCCGATATCAAGCTGCTCAGCGCGAAGGACGGCCGTACCGGTGTCGAGATGGCGCAAGCCACCCGCCCCGACGTCATCCTGATGGACATCAACCTGCCTGGTATCAGCGGTTACACAGCGCTCGGGATCCTCGCCGGTGACCCGTCTACGGCGCACATCCCCGTCATCGCGCTCAGCGCGAACGCGATGGACAGAGACATCGAGAGGGGGCTGGAAGCCGGGTTCTTCCGCTACCTCACCAAGCCGATCAAGGTGACCGAGTTCATGGACACGCTGGACCTGGCTCTGGAAGTCGCAAGAACACTAGCCGACCGAGCCGGTCACGAGCCGGTGAACTGATTTATCCCACCCCGATTCCTCGATCGCTACGGGGTCTGGCGTAGTGAGGCTTGCCGGTGCTGGCCGCAGAAAAGTGCTACGGCACCTCGCATCCCGGGGGCTCGATGAGTGTGCGCTTGGGATCGATCAGGAAGTCACCGGTCTTGAGGAAGTTTCGACCGATCAGGACCGGGTACAGAAACTGACTCCGATCGGCAAGGTTCACCCGCCCTTCAAGCCGCTTCCCGCCCAGACAGATATCCAGAGTCACGACAGGGCGTCGAATAGCCTTGGTTGTGCCCTTTCCCTTGATTTCCGTCCACGCGGAGACTTTCCGCTCGATAGTCTTCATGTTCCCGGCATCATCCCTGATCTGGAAAACCACGCGCTCGCTGCCGCCGCTTGTCGCAGGCTTGATTTCCAGAATCTTCGCATGGATTGAGGAGACGCCCGCCCCGGTATCGATGCGCGCCTTGAGACGGACGCCCACGTCCTGCATCACCACGTACTCAATCCGCCCAATAATCACCCGATCGGTCGCTCCCCATGCGGGCGGCCCAACCAGGACCATAGGCATGCACCAGATGATCGGCAGCACAAGGGGAGCGAGGTGCCAGCCGTAACGAACGGGAAAGATATTCAGCATAGGGATCCTTGGCTGGCAACGTTGCGGCAGAACGCGGGCTGGGCTACAGCCGGCTGGCCGCGGTGAAAGCTGGTGTCGAGGCAGGCCACCTGGGGCACGCCCGTAGACGCAGCACTTCAGGCTGGAAGAGCCGGCGTTGAGAACCAGCACTTATTCGCCTGTCACCAGGGCCAGACCCAGTGGGTGATCTCCGGGCTGTCGGTGCCGTGGGTGTGCGCGTAGGCCAGGTTGTCGATGAGGTTGTTCTTCATCTCTTCTTTCAGGTGCGCGGCCCGCAGTGTCAGCCCCGGCACCCGGTCGATCACGTCAATTACCAGGTTGAAGCGGTCCACCTGGTTGAGGATCGCGAGCTCCAGCGGCGTATTGATGTTGCCCTTCTCCTTGTAGCCGCGCACGTGCAGGTTCTCGTGGTTGGTGAAGCGGTAGGCCAGCTTGTGGATCAGCCAGGGGTAGCCGTGGAAGTTGAAGATCACCGGCTTGCTCGTCGTGAACAGGCTGTCGAACTCCCGGGCCGTGAGGCCATGGGGATGCTCTGCGACCGGTTGCATCTTGTAGAGGTCCACCACGTTGATGAAGCGCACCTTGAGGTCCGGCAGCCGCTCCCGGAGGATCGCTGTGGCAGCCAGGGCCTCCAGGGTGGCCACGTCCCCACAGCCGGCGATGACGACGTCCGGTTCCAAGCCCCCATCAGTGCTGGCGCGATTCCAGATGCCGATGCCCTTGGCGCAATGGACGATGGCTTCGTCGATCGTGGTGAACTGCATGTGCTTCTGCTTGTCGGCCACGATGACATTGATGCAGTTGGTCGAGCGCAGGCAGTGGTCCGCGACCACCAGCAGGCAGTTGGCATCCGGCGGCAGGTAGATGCGGGTCACGCTCGGGCTCTTGTTGGTCACGACGTCGATGAAGCCCGGGTCCTGGTGCGAGAAGCCGTTGTGATCCTGCCGCCAGACGGTGGAGGACAGCAGGATGTTCTCCGCGGCCACCGCGGCCCGCCACGGCACGTGGTTCCGGCAGATGTCCAGCCACTTGGCGTGCTGGTTGAACATGGAGTCGATGACGTGGGCAAAGGCCTCGTAGGTGTGGAAGAAGCCGTGCCGACCGGTCAGCAGGTAGCCTTCCAGCCAGCCGAGCAGCGTGTGCTCCGACAGCATCTCCATCACGCGCCCGTCGCGGGCCAGCTCACCGCCATCCGCGTCCTCCGGCAGCAGTTCGGCCATCCACGTCTTCTTCGATGCTTCGTAGATGGCCTGCAGGCGGTTTGACGCCGTCTCGTCCGGTCCGAACACCCGGAAGGTGGTCAGGTTGGCGCGCATGACGTCCCGCAGGAACTCACCCAGCGGCTTCGTGTTCTCGTGGCGGATGGCGCCGGCATCAGGCACCTGGACGGCGTACCGACGGATGTCGGGCAATTTCAGGTCCTTGCGCAGCAGGCCGCCGTTGGCGTGGAGGTTGGCGCTCATGCGCCGCGTACCCCGGGGAGCAAGCTCGCGCAGCGGGGCCACGAGGCGGCCGGCCTCGTCGAACAGTTCCTCCGGCTTGTAGCTCTTCAGCCAGTCCTCCAGCAGCTTCAGGCTGGCCGGATTTTCCCGGACGTCCGGGATCGGCACCTGGTGGGCCCGCCAGGACCCTTCAACCTTGTGACCATGAACCTCCTTGGGTCCGGTCCAGCCCTTCGGTGAGCGCAACACGATCATCGGCCAGCGCGGTCGCTCCTGACTCTTCCCGGCCCGGGCCGCGCGCTGGATGTCGTGGATCCTCGCGATCACCTCGTCCAGGGTGCCGGCCATCTTCTGGTGCATCTCCTCAGGGTCGGAGCCCTCCACGAAGTACGGCGTGTAGCCGTGGCCGCGAAACAGGGCCTCCAGCTCCTCGTGGCTGATGCGCGCCAGTATTGAGGGATTCGCGATCTTGTAGCCATTGAGGTTGAGGATCGGCAGCACGGCGCCATCCCGTGCCGGATTGAGGAACTTGTTCGAATGCCAGGCGGTGGCGAGGGGCCCCGTCTCCGCCTCGCCGTCGCCGACCACGCAGGCGACGATCAGGTCGGGGTTGTCAAAGGCCGCGCCGTAGGCGTGGGCCAGGCTGTAGCCGAGTTCCCCGCCTTCGTGGATCGAGCCGGGGGTTTCCGGCGTGACATGGCTGCCGATCTGGCCCGGGAACGAGAACTGCTTCAGGAATTTCTGCAGGCCGGCGGCGTCTTCGCCCAGGTCGGGGTAGACCTCGGAGTAGGTGCCTTCCAGGTATACGGGCCCGAGCACGCCCGGGGCACCATGCCCGGGACCGGCGACGAAGATGACGTCCAGGTCGTCACGCCGTATCACCCGGTTCAGGTGGGTCCACACGAATGACAGCGCCGGACTCGCGCCCCAGTGACCCAGCAGGCGCTGCTTGATGTGCTCGACCCGGAGCGGTTCCCGAAGCAGCGGGTTGTCCTGCAGGTAGATCATCCCGACAGCGAGGTAATTGCAGGCCCGCCACCAGGCGTGGAGGGCGTCGATTTCGGTCGGGGTCAGCGTGGCCTGTCCGGTGGAGGCTGACGCCAAGGTGTGAGCAGTCATTGTGCAGATTCTCCAAGTCGGATCCGAAGCAACTCAATATAGACCCAATGTTAACGGCGGTCTTCGTCTCACCGCCACCGATGTCGCCGTCCTGCTGATCCTCAAGGCGCTGTCCGGCGTGATGGCCCTGAATTCTGGCCGCCGTCCGGGTGCAACGGGTCCGTGTATCCAGGCGAAATCCACGGAAAGTTACGCTGACCGAACCCGCAGGCTTGGGGATAGTGGCTCTCCAGACTGGAGAAGCCAGTGCCTGTACGTATTCTATCGGGTGTACTACAGCCTGCCTGAAAGCGATCTGGTGGTACTGTTGCTGGCAGGCCGGAAAAAGTCCCAGGGTCGGGACGTTCCCCTGGCTATTCGTTACCTGAAGGACTTCGAGAAGGGCCGATTAAGCACATGAGAACACTTCGGACCAATGAGGAAGTGCTCGTTGAGACGCTGCGCAGGGTCCTGGCGGCCATTGGCATGCGATTCATATTGGCGCCCGCAGTGCGTCCACCCGGACAGCGCACCCGCCGGGCGTCTCGCGCGGTCTGAGGTCGTCCCCTGAGTTCGGTCATGAACATTGCTGCCGTGAAGTCCTTGCGGATGGGTTCAGGTCTGCTGGTGGCCAGCCTGCTGCTTCCGCTCCCGGTTGTTGGCGCGGACCGCGCGGTACCGGAACCCGGTGCCCGCCCTCGCATCGGTCTCGTCCTCGGTGGCGGCGGAGCAAAGGGCGCGGCCCACATCGGCGTGCTGAAGGTGCTGGACGAATTGCACATCCCCGTGGACTGCGTGACCGGCACCAGCATGGGCGCGCTGGTGGGTGGCACCTTTGCGTCGGGCATGCCGCCGGAGGAGATCGAGAGCACCGTCCTCGCCATCAACTGGTCCCGCACGGTGGGTTCCGAGGGCCTGCGGGACCGGACGCCCATCGAGAAGAAGCTGGCCGGCATCACCTACACCAACAGCCTGGACATCGGCCTCAAGGGCGGCACGCTGAAGGTCCCCGGCGGGCTTTTGAAGACCCAGGACATCGAGGATGTGATCCGCGGGCTGGTCGCCGACTCCCGGTACACCAAGGATTTTGACGACCTGCCGATTCCGTTCCGGGCAGTGGCCACGGACATGCTGGCTGGGGAGATGGTGGTCCTGGGCTCGGGTGATCTCTCGGTGGCCATGCGCGCCAGCATGGCCGTGCCGGGCGCCTTCTCGCCGGTGGTGCTCAACGGCCAGGTGCTGTCCGACGGCGGGATGATGCGCAACCTGCCGGTGGACATCGCCCGCGACCTCTGCGCGGACGTTGTCATCGCGGTGTCGCTGGCCTCCACGCCGCCGAAGCTCGAGGACCTGATGGCCGCCACCTCCCTGGCCGGCCGGTCCCTGGACGTGATGATCGACGCCAACCAGAAGGCGCAGGTCGCCAGCCTCACCGACCGGGACGTGAGCATCGTGGTGCCCATGGGCGACATCGGCTCCGCCGCCTTCGACCGCGTGCCGGACGCCGTGCCGCTGGGCCGGGCCGCCGCGCTCGCCCAGACCGACCAGCTCCGCCGCCTCGCCTTGCCCGAAGCCGAGTACCGGGCCTGGCGCCAGGCGCTGAACCGGGAAGGCAACGCCCCGATCCGGCTGGCGCAGGTGAAGGTGAAGGGGCTGAAGCGTGTGAATCCCGAGTACGTGCGCAGCCAGCTGCAGAGTGTGGTCCCGGGCCAGGCCGTCACCCGGGCAAAGATCATCGAAGACACCGGCCGGATCTTCGCCCTGGGCGACTTCGAGCGGGTGGGCTACACCCTCCGCGGGCCGCCCGACGCGCGGACCCTCGAAATCACCCCGGTCGAGAAGTCCTGGGGGCCGGACTTCGTCCGCTTCGATCTGGGACTCGCCGCCAACGGCGCCGGTGCGCTCGAGGCCCTGCTCCGGGGCGACCACAAGCGGACCTGGCTGAACCCGCGGGGCGGCGAGTGGCACAGCGCGATTCAGCTTGGTGAGCAGCTGATCCTGGAGACGGACGTCTACCAGCCCATCGACATCCGGCAGCGCTTCTTCGTCCAGCCCCTTGCCAAGTACGAGCGCAACCGGGAGGACCTCTACGACGACGGCGACCGCGTCGCCAAGTACCTGCTCAGCGAGCTCTATGGCCAGGTTGACGCCGGGATGAACGTGGGCACCCGCGCCCAGCTCCGGCTCGGCCTGCGCAGTGGCTGGTACCAGGCCGAGCGCGATACGGGATCGACCGTATTGCCCGAGTCCGGCAAGCAGAACGACTCGAGCCTGCAGCTGCGCCTCGTCTACGACACCCGGGACTCCGTCGGTTTGCCGACCAGGGGTACCTTCGTGAATGCACGAGTGGTCAGCTCCGGCTCCTGGCTCGGCGGCGGCGAGGACTACAGCCTGGCGGAAGGCGTGATCACCAAATCCTTTCCCTTCCGCGGTGATTCGCTCAGCCTGATCCTGGGTGGCGGTGACGAGCTCGACGGCACGCTGGCTCCGACCCAGGAGTTCCAGCTGGGCGGCATCCGCACGTTCCCGGGGTTGCAGCGCGGGGAGCTGCGCGGTACCGGTTACTGGTACGCGGGCAGCAGCTATTACTGGAAGCTGGCCGACATCCAGTCCTTGTTTGGCCAGGCGCTCTACGCCGGTCTGCGCCTCCAGGGTGGCCGGATGGGCGAGCGTATCGATAAGGTCACCGACGGTGCGCTCTACGGCATTTCCGGATCCCTGGGCGGACGTACACCCATCGGGCCTTTCCTCCTGTCGCTGGGGTACGTGGACAACGACAGCTGGCAGCTACAGCTGGCCATCGGCCGGCCGATCGCCGAGGGCTCGATTCTCGACGAGGTGAGATGAAGCCCGCGCGGATTTTCCTGTCCCTGGCGCTCATCCAGTAGACTGCCTGAATGCTTCTGCTGGCCGCCATTGTCGCGCTGTTGTCCGGCCCCCTCCTGTTCGAACTCGGGAGGCTGGGCAGGAAAACGACCGCATTCCTGGACGGCTTTGCCTTCATTACCATCGCCGGTTTGTTTCTCTTCGGCATCCTGCCGGAAGCCATGGCCACCGGCGGGCCGGCCGCGTGGGTCTTCGCCGCCCTGGGGCTCGGCTTCCCACTGCTCGTCGAGCGGCTGTTCCACGACGGCGCACAGCGGGAACACGTGGTATTCCTGGCCCTCGGAGCCCTGGGCCTGCTGGCCCACTGCATGCTCGATGGCCTGCTCCTGATGGGCGCCGAATCCGGCGGCCACGAGGCCCATTCTGTGCAGGAGGAGCAGGGCCTCGCCGTCGTCCTGCACAACATGCCGAAGGGGATTGCGTTGTGGTTCCTGCTGGCGCCGGCATTCGGCCGATGGGTGGCCGGCGCTGTGCTGGTCCTGCTGATCGGCGGGACCGTGCTGGGTTACCTGATCGGCGACTCGGCCCTGACCCTGTTGACGGGCCCTGGCGTTGCCTGGTTCCAGGCGTTCGTCGCGGGCTCAATCTTCCACGTCGTCCTGCACGGCGTCGCCAGTCACGAGCACGACGGACCTGCCCTGAGCCGCGACGCCGCGACGCAGAGCCCGCCGAAGTGGCCAGAGCGGCTGGGCCTTCTCGGCGGGCTCGTCTTCCTCTTCGCCTACCTCTGACTCAGGGCCAGACGATCGTTGCCGTGGTGGCCCCGCCCCGGTCAGAACTCAATCTTGGCGCCTGCCAGCAGATTCACGCCGGGAAGTGGCGCGTAGTCCTTCACCGGTGATGCGGAGCGGCGGGCTTCCTCGTTCGCTAAGTTGGAGCCCTGCAGGAACAGGAGCAGCGAGCCGCCCGGGGTGGGCAGGCGATAGCCCACGTTCGCGCCGATCATCGTGTACCCGTCTGTCGGCAACTCGTTGGTAGCGACCTTGCTTTGGCGGTCATACCTGAAGACGTCAAGACCCGCCTGCCAACCGCCCCGTGTGTAGTCGAGTCCAACGCCAACCCGCCAGGGGGGTAGCAGGGGCAGGTTGCCACCGCCATCCATGAGCTTGCCGCGGACGTAGTCGGTGAGCAGTCTGAGCCTGAGACTGTTCACGTCCTCGTCCAGTAATGGAAACGAGACCTCGGCTTCAGCGCCGTAAAACTGCGCATCCTGCGCGACATACCGCACGATTGGAAACGGCTCTTCATCGCCGGCAAACCCGCCGGTCGGCTGCGCGTAGATGAAGTCACCGTACTGGCTGTAGAAGGCCGACACCAGGAACTGCACGTCCCCTGCGTACTTGCGCAGGGCAAGATCCACCGTGTTGGTTGACTCCTTCGTCAGCGACGGATCCCCGATCTCGAAGCGGGCCAGCGCGACATGGGCGCCGTTCGCGTACAGTTCCGTGGCGCTCGGGTGACGCTGTGCGTAGCTGTAGTTGATCGCCGCCGTGTATTCTGGCGAAAACTCCCAGACAGCGCCGGCAGAACCGTTCCAGCTGCTGTCGTCGTAGTTCGGTAGGGCAACCTCGGGATCCGGGTCAATGCTCTGATTCTCGTACCGGACCCCAACCTGCAGGTTGACCGCGCCGATCGGGCGTTCCTCGAACAGGAACAGCCCCAGGTTGTCCGTCGTCGAGGGTGGAATGAAGGCTTCCTCACCCTCGGCCCTGAAATCGACAGCGCTGTACTGGGCGCCGAAGGTGCCGCGCCAGCTGGCTAGCGGGGCATGGTCGAAAGCGACGCGAAACTCGTTGCCATCCTGGGTGAATGTTGTACCGGCAGCGCCATCCGGTTCGAACTCCGTATGGGTGTAGTCGCTATGTCCGGTCCGGACGCGAATCGCGCTGATGCCCGTGAACGGCTTCTCGAGGCCGCCACTCAGGTCATAGCGGCGCTGCTCCATGTCGATGCGCACGCTGCTGCCGTCCGGCTGGGACTCCGGGCCTGGCGTGCCGTAGTTGGCGTCATAGCGGGTGGCTGAGGCACCAAGGTAGCCGCGCTCACCGATCAGGTAGGAGCCGCCGACCGACCACCCCTCGGTCTTGCCGTCGCTGCCGTACACCACACCGTCGGGATTGGCCGGGACTTCCTCGTCGCTGGCCTCGAGTTGGGTAACGAGCCGGTCCGACAGGGCGCGGCCGGGGATGTCGATGTTGTCGCTGTCCCGGCGGAAGCCATCGGCATGCAGGGCGAAATCGCCCACCTGGCCATCCAGGCGCAGGGCACCGGACCGCTGTTCCGACACCGTGTCGCCCCGCAGCTCAAGGGCACCGTCGAAGGGCTTCTGCAGCCTGCGCTCCGGAATGCGGTTGGTCAGGACATTGACCACGCCCCCGACCGCGGCGTTGCCATAGAGCAGGGTGCCCGGGCCCTTGATCACTTCAATGCTGCGGGCGACCAGGGGATCGACGGTCACGCCGTGGTCCTCGCTGAGCGCGGAGACGTCCAGGGAGGCAATGCTGTCTTCCAGGACCTGAACGCGCTGGTTACTCAGGCCCCGGATCACAGGCCGGCTGGCTATAGGGCCGAAATAGGTCCCTGTGATGCCGAGCTGCTGTTCCAGGGTTTCACCGAGGCTCTTGGCGATGGACCGCTCGAGCTCGTCGCCTGCCAGGACGATGGCCGGCTGGGCGGTTTCGAGGGGACTGCCGCGCAGTGGGGTCGCCGTAACCACGACCTCCTTGAGATTCGGCGCCTTGGTCTTTGCCGCCGAGTTGGCGGGCGTCATGAGAAACAAGAGTGGCAGGGCCGCGATGGCCAGTAGCGTACGCATGGGTGCTCTCCGTCATGGTCTGATGTGGCCAACGACACCCGGTACTGACTGGCCCGTGTCAGTGGGCCAGCAGCTCAGGGTGGCGCGGAATCGGCCCGGGGCCGACAGATCAGGCGAAGGAGGGCGGACCGCGGGCGCGGCAGACGGTGGGAGCCTGGGTGGATACCCGCAGCTCGGGGGCAAGAATCAGCCGGCCTGTGAGGCCATGGAATGTGGGCGCCGGAATCGCAGAAGCGACCAGCGCAGCGCCGCCATGAACAGCATTGAGGCAGGGCTCGCAATGGCCGGTATCGCCACTGGCGGAGTGGCCGATCAGGTGGCTGACAGCGAAAACCTGCAGGACCGCCAGCAGGAGCGCGGCCAGCAGCACGCTTAATCGCCGGCGTGGCGAGGGGTCGTCGCCGCCTGGACTGTTAACCCTGCGAATCATCTGAAGCCTGATAGCACCGATGGTGGAGGGAGTGCAAGGACCGAATCTGTGGATAGCGGCTGGCAATGCTAGCGTGGCTGCAGGTGCCTGCCGGATCGGTGTTGATGAAGATGGCAGGTCCCGAGGCGCAGTCGCGGGGGCCACCCCCGGGCGACTAGTCAAGCGGGTCCAGAGTCAGCACGAGGCGCGTCTGCTCGGCCGGGACAATCGGCGAACGGTGCACAGCCGGCAGGGCCGCAAGACCCGGCCATAACTCTCCTTTCATCAAGACCACATCCAGCGGTCCAGCGGCGAGCACTTGTGCGCCGCGCCGACGCGCCGGATCGCCATCGCGCTCGGCCCCGGTAAGGGGTCGACCGAGTCCTTTGGGTTCCACGCCGGAGCCAGGAAGCCACTCGGTACCGGGCCCTGCGTAGGTGGAGACCAAACGAAGACCAACGCTGTCCACGTGAAACCGTGGGCACATCTGCCGATTCAGGGTTTTCAGACGCACACCCATCCGTTCGGCGCCCGTAATCAACGCCAGCAGTTCTATGAGGCTGACGATGTCCCTGATCAAGACACCGGGTAACGACCAGCGACTGAGTACTGCAAATCCATAGTCTGGCTCCGGGCAGCTGACGTTCCCTTGCCAGCTGGCTGCTTTCACCAGTCGGGCCGCCTTCCCGAGACACGCCGATAGGGGATTCTGAATGCGCCGATGCACTATCAGGCTTAGGTGTGGCTCGAAGATGGCGGCAAGACCTGCCGGTTCGGTCACGATCCGGTAAGACTCAGTGGCCGTCGGTTTGCTTCCAGGGGATGTCCGGGGTAGCGTGCAATCTGTCGACAACGATTTCCCGTGCGCATCCATGCTAGGCAAACCTCCCCCCAGAAAAGCCCACAACCACCGGCAGTGCCTGTCGAGCGCACTTGAAACTGCCGAGAAGGTCTGCGTGGAACGGGAGCTGCGACTCACGCCGGTGCGCCGCAAGGTGCTGTCCCTGGTCTGGGACAGCCACGAACCCGTGGGCGCCTACCAGATACTGGCCCGGCTGCCCCGAACCACCCGCGCTCCTGCCCCAATGACGGTTTACAGGGCTCTCGACTTTCTCGTGGAGGCAGGGCTGGTCCATCGGGTTGATTCTCTGAACGCGTTCATCGGGTGTCCTCAGGCGGATCAACTCCACAATGCACAACTCCTGGTGTGTCGTCGCTGTCACGGCGTGCAAGAAGTCATCGACCAGGCGGTCGGCAAGGCTCTCGCCAGGAGCAAAGAGTCCCACGGCTTTGCCCCCGATGCGCCATTTGAGATCAAGGGAATCTGCAGCGCCTGTAGCACTGGCGAACGTTCCAGCCCAGCGGCGGGTCGCCGGCTACCGCGCAAGGCTGCCTGAATCATCCGGCAGCCGCCTGGCCATCCTGGCCGGCCCAGGCGTTCAGGATCTCGGCGCCAGTGGCCGACCAGACACCAGAGTCGAATCGAATATGCGCGAGTGCCGTGCGTAGTGCATCTATACGGTAGGGCAGCCCCGTGATGTGGGGCGTCAGCGGAACACACAAAAGCCGCCCGCCGAAGCGCCCCCTTTCCGCGTACAGCCAGTCGAACGCATCCCTGAGCTG
>Ga0335394_10005338_pt1 | contig 14557 bp, 17 predicted proteins | sample MAT03_FD_205741 | JGI IMG/M metagenome (GOLD analysis project Ga0335394, IMG submission 205741) | Freshwater microbial communities from Lake Fryxell liftoff mats and glacier meltwater in Antarctica - MAT-03 (spades assembly) (version 2) ...
GAGGCTTCAGCCTCACGCGACGCAAGCGAGGCTGAAGCCTCGCCTACAACATCGCCTACAACATCGCCTGCACAAGAAAGAAAAAGGGCAGCGCGCGAACGCCCTGCCCTTTCAAGAAGCTAAAGTCCGTCTTACTTGGTGGACTTTTGAACCAGGTCCTTGTCCAGCGTCTTCTGGCCTTCTTTGGTCTTCAGTTCGGCGTTGGCCTTCGGCACGCCGGTCGACGCCGCGGTGGTTTCCTTCTGCATCTTCGCCGTGCCCGCGACACCCGTCGGGTTGTTCGGATTGACCAGGCCCTTCTCGGCAGACTTGACCGCAGCCTTTTTGTCCGCCGTGGTCGACTTCGCCGCTTCCTTCGAGACGGCGGTGTTCTTCGCGGCTTCAGCGGCGGTCTTCTGCGTGCTGGCCGAGCTGCCCGAACCGGCGGCCGTGGTGGCCTTGACGGCCTCTTGCTTTTGCATGTTGGTCAAAGGAGCGGGAGCAGCGGTTTGTGCGGCGGCAACGGAAGCGAAGACGCCGGCGACGAGAGCAACGATCAGCTTGTTCATTGGTGTTTCCTCAGTGGTGTTGAAGGTTGGACAATCAAAAGCTAAGAATTACTTGGCGGGCTTGTCGGCGGAGGCGGCAGGCGCTCCCGCAGTCTTTTTGGCCTTCTTCTTCTTGGTCTTCTTTGCCTGGCTTTTCGCCGGGGCCGCCGACGACGTTTCCGGGGCCTTGGCCGCCGGGGTCGAAGGCGCACTACCTTGAGCAAGCGCAACGGAGGCAACGGCCACCGCCATCAGTGCCGCACCCAATTGCTTCATGTAATGCTGTCCTTTTGGAAGCTATAAGAACGACACTGATTTGTCCGTGTCGAGGCCATTAACGAACTAGACACGAACGCGGTTGACAAAGACACCGCCGGCCGCATTCCCGGCCCGGGCAGCATTTTACCTGAACAATCAAAGAACTAGGGGAAAAACTTACCCCACCGCCGTAGTCGTATGGCGACACGCAGAATTGACACCATTGCCGGCTTTGGCCGGTCCCGGGACGGGAGCCCCGCCCGTCAGCCTTAATGGTGGCGCGGACTAAGGCCCGGTCACGCACCTTAGCCAAAAAGGTCGTCCGCGCGACGGCTCCATTCGCGTGCCAGCGGCACGGTGATCGGTCGCTTCGTGGCCAGTGAAAAGCGGTCCAGCGCCTGCAGCGTGGCCGTCAGCGTCGACATGTCGCGCCGGCCATGCGCCAGCAACCACGCCACCACGTCGCCCGGCAGCGGCACCCCGCGTTCCTTTGCATAACCAACCAGCGCGAGTGCCTTCTCCGTGTCCGCGAGCACGGTCACCTCGAAAACCAGCCCCCAGCCAAGACGCGTGCGCACATCCTCGCGCAGCGGCAGCCGGCCGGGCGGCGCGTCGGCGGCCACCAGCAGGTGCCCGCCCGTCTGCCGCAAATGGTTGTACAGCGTGAAAAGCCGTCCCTGCGCCGCCGCGCTGGCGGCCTGCACGTCGTCCACCACCACCAACGCGCCGGGTTCGGGCGGTTCCGTGTCGATCGTTTCGGCGGTCGGGTGCAAGGCGACGGCACCATTGCGAAACGCGGCGGCGGTGGCCCGCAGCAGGTGCGTGCGGCCGCTGTCGGCCGCGCCCCATAGCAGGACGCCGGTCTCCGCGATGGCGCCGGCGGCGAGCGCGCGCAACGCGGCGATCACTTCGACGTTGCCCCCGGACACGAAATTGGCGAACGTCGGCGATTCCGGTGCCGCCAGTTCGAAGGTCAGTTGCTGCATCGCGCGTCCGGGTCCGTCACGACTCCCCGCGATAAACGGGCGAGACGACATAGGCCGCGCGCAGGTGCCGCAAGCCCACCAGCAACGCGGCTGACACCGGCAACGCCAGCAGCACGCCGGCAAAGCCGAACAGCTGGCCGAACGCCAGCAGCGCGAAGATCACGGCCAGCGGATGGAGACCGATCCGGTCGCCCACCAGCCACGGCACCAGTACATAACTTTCCAGCAATTGGCCGATCGCATACACGGCCAACACGGCGAAGAAGCCGGGCCAGCCCGCGAATTGCAGGATGGCCGCCACGACCCCCAGCACCAGCCCGAGGCCGAAGCCGACGTAGGGAATGAACGCCAGCAGGCCGGTGAGGACGCCAATGGCAAAGGCACGATCAAGGCCGGCAATGGTCAGGCCTATGACGTAGTACGCCGCCAGCACCAGCATCACCAGCAACTGGCCACGGAGGAACTCGGCCAGTACCACGTCGATGTCCGTCGCGATCGTGCGCACCTTCGTGTTCCAGCCACGCGGGACCAGCGCGTCGAGGCGCTCGATCATCATGTTCCAGTCGCGCAGCATGTAGAACATCACCACCGGGATCAGCACGAGATTGACCAGCACCGACACGACGATGAGTCCGCCGGTCTTCACACCCGACAACAACCGCAGCGAGAGATCGCGCGCCTCGCCCATGTTTTCCGAGAGCAAGGTCTTCAGAGTCGCGGTATCGAAGGCGATGACCACGCCGAACGTGCGCTCGATCCACGGAAAGATGCGCGCCGTCGTGTTGGCCAGCAGGTCCGGGAAGCGCTTGATCGCCAGGGCAACCTCGGCCTGCACCAAGGGGATCAGCACCAGGAAGAGCGCCAGCAGCAAGAGGCCGAAGCAGAAGACCACCAGCGCGGTCGAGATGGTGCGCGAGATACCGCGGCGCTCCGCCATGTCGACAAGCGGCGTGCCGAGGTAGGCCAGGATGGCGCCCACCAGGAATGGCGTCAGCACCGCGCCGAGGTAGCGCAGGCCGAAGAACACGACCAGCGCGGCGCCGGCAATCCACAGGTAGTGGCGCGGCGACAGCGGTTGCTTTGGCCTGGGCGCTTGCGCCTCGGTATCACCAATCGCCGGCGCAGCCGTCACCACCACGATGGTGGTTGCCGCTGCTGCCGCGGGCTCGCTGGGGTCGGGGACAGGCGGACGAGGCTCGGTCATTTCCGGTAGAATTCGCGGCGATCGTTCGAGGTGCCACGGTGCGCGAATGCGCACCACGGGAACCGCGCCGATTGTAGTGGTTCCCGGCGGTTTGCGCCGTGTCCATCGTCAGGTTGCGCGCCGCCGGCGCGGAACGTCCGCCGTCCCCAACTGCAGTTCCGATTCCAGTGTTCCACCCCTGCCGGAACACCTCGACGCCATGTCCACTGCCGCCGACCGTCCTCCCCTTTCCTACCGCGATTCCGGCGTCGACATCGATGCGGGCGATGCCCTTGTCGAGCGGATCAAGCCCTTCGCCAAGCGGACGATGCGGCCCGAGGTGCTGGCCGGCATCGGCGGCTTCGGCGGCCTGATCGAAATCGGCAAGCGCTTCCGCGAGCCGGTGCTGGTGGCCGGCACCGATGGCGTGGGCACGAAGCTGATGCTGGCCTTCGCGATGGACCGCCACGATACGGTGGGCATCGATCTCGTCGCGATGAGCGTCAACGACATCCTGGTGCAGGGCGCCGAGCCGCTCTTCTTCCTCGACTATTTCGCGTGCGGCAAGCTCGACGTCGACGTGGCGGCCACGGTGATCCGCGGCATCGCCTCCGGTTGCGAAGAGGCCGGTTGCGCCTTGATCGGCGGGGAGACCGCCGAGATGCCCGGCATGTATCCGCCGGGGGAATACGACCTCGCGGGCTTCGCCGTCGGCGTGGTCGAGAAGTCCGCGATCATCGACGGCCGTAGCATCGTGCCCGGCGACGCGGTGATCGGACTGGCGTCGAGCGGACCGCATTCGAACGGCTTCTCGCTGATCCGCCGCATCATCGACGCGAGCGGCGGGAGCCTCGATGCGCCATTCGATGCGACGACGATCGGCGGTGCGCTGCTGGCGCCCACGCGCATCTACGTGAAGCCGCTGCTGACGCTGATGCATGAAGTGCCCGTGAAGGGCATGGCGCACATCACCGGCGGCGGCCTCATCGAAAATGTCCCGCGCGTGTTGCCCCCGGGTACCCAGGCGCGTCTCGATCGCGCGCTGTGGACGCGTCCGCCGATCTTCGATTGGCTGCAGCGGCACGGCAACGTGGCCGACGACGAGATGCATCGCGTGTTCAACTGCGGCATCGGGATGATCGTCGTCGTGGCGCCCGCGCATGTCGAGCGCACGTTGCGGATGCTGGACGACGCCGGCGAGCGCGCGTCGCGCATCGGCACGATCGCCGCGCTGCCGGCCGGCGAGCCGCCCACGGTCGTTTGCTGACGCGCACCGCGCTGGCCATGGCGTTGCCGCGCATCACCGTTCTCATTTCAGGCCGCGGCTCGAATCTTGGTTCGCTGCTGCGCGCGATGGCCGACGGCACGCTGGGTGGCGCAGTCACCACGGTGATCTCCAATCGCGCCGACGCGGGCGGACTCGATCTCGCGCGCGCGCGGGACATTCCTGTGGCCGTGGTCGACCACCGGCAGTTTCCGACGCGCGATGCGTTCGACGTGGCGCTGGCCGAGGTCGTCGACGCCAGCCGGCCCGATCTCATCGTCCTCGCCGGCTTCATGCGCGTGCTGACGGACACCTTCGTCAAGTATTTCCACGGCAGGCTGATCAACATCCATCCGTCGCTGCTGCCGTCGTATCCGGGGCTGCACACGCATCGCCGCGCGCTCGCCGACGGCGTGAAGATCCACGGTTGCACCGTGCATTTCGTCACGCCCACGGTGGACGCAGGCCCGATCATCGCGCAATCGGCGGTCGCCGTCGGCCCGGACGACAACGAGGCCACGCTGGCGGCCCGCGTGCTGCGCGCGGAACATGCGCTGCTGCCGGCGGTCGTACGCTGGTACTGTGCAGGACGCCTGGTCGTCGCGAACGGGCACGTAAGCGTTAAGGATGCAGCGACGGCCGATGCCGCCGGTATCCTGCGGGTACCGGCGGACTAAGGGCTTGGGGGCCGGCAGACACCGTTACGCGCCCGAAGGCGTGAATCCCGGCGTCGCGGCGCCACCCTGACCCTGCGCCCGCCGCGTTTTGCCGCGACCCGAACCTTGACTGCCACCGCCCTTTCCGCCAACTCGTTGCTCGACCCTGCGCTGCAGGCGGCCGCGGCACGGGCCGACACGCGCACGAGGCGACTGTTGCTCGGGGCCTTGCTCCTTTCGCTGGTGGTGCACCTGGTGGTGTCGCAGTGGCCGGTCGATCTGCCCACCACGCCCGAGTCCACGCCACTTACCGCCTCGATCACCGAACTGCCGCCGCCGCCGACACCCACGGCCACTGCCGCAGCCAAGCCCAAGCCAAGACCGAAGCCCAGGCAATCTTCGCCCATCAACACGCCGGCGCCACCCGTCGAAGCGGCGGCGGAAGCAACGCTGCCCGATACCACAATGGCCGACGCGGCGGCGAAGGAGGCGCTCGACAAGGCGCAGGCCGACGCCGCCGTCGCGGCCGACGCGGCCGACGCCGCCGTCGTGGCCGAAGCCGTGGTCACGCCCGGTGCCGCCACCAGCGGCAAGGTGCTGCCGCCGCGCGTGGACCTCGCCTACAAGGTGTTCTACGGCACGCGAGGCTTTTTCATCGGCGACGCGGTCTACCGCTTCGAGCACAGCAACAACCGCTATCGAATCTCCACGGTCGGCGAGGCGCGCGGCCTCGCCGCGCTGGTGTTGCGCGGACAAGGCAAGATCGAGAGCCGCGGCCTCATTACCGAGGATGGCCTGCAACCGCTGACGTTCCGCGTCGAACGCGGCGGTCCCGATCGCGTGGAAACCGCGGCCTTCGATTGGGAAGCGGGCCTCCTCACGATGTTCGACGGCAAGACCGAAGCCCTGGACCTGCCCACCTTCGATCCGCTGGCGCTGATGTGGCAGTATTACTTCACGCCGCCCACGGTCGACCAGATGAGCTTCACCGTCGGCACGCCGCGGCGCATTCATCGCTATACGCTGACGCGCGAGGGCACCGAGACGATCGACTGGCCGCAGGGCAAGATCGAGGCCGAACGCTGGCACCGCCAAAGCCTCGACGGCAAGACCGATGCCTATGTGTGGCTCGCACCATCGTTGCGCCACATCCCGGTGAAGATGCGCGTCTCCAACACGGATCGCGGCACCATCGAAGTGGTACTCGATTCCATTCGCGTCGACGAGACCGCCACGGGACCGGCGCGGGACGAATTGACGATCCCGCGCGCGCAGAGTGACGCGTCCGCCGCACCCACCACCTCGCCCGCGGCCGCCGCCACGGGTGACCCGCAGCCCGGCGCCACCTTTCCGACCATGACGGGCCAATGACACTACGTGCCAACCAGATTGCCGTCCTCGCCGCCGCCATCGAGCGCGTGCGCCGCTTCGACACCCCCGCCGATAACGGCCTTCGCGCGTATTTCCGCGCTAACCCGCAGATGGGGCAACAGGATCGCGCGCTGGTCGCCGATGTCGTGTTCGCATTGCTGCGGCGGCAACGCTCGCTCATCGAATTGGCGCAGACCACCGAGCCCCGCAAGCTGGCGCTGGCCGTGCTGGTCCGCGAACTGGGACGTTCGCTGCGCGACCTCGAGCCCGCGATCAGCAAGACCGATGCCGACTGGTTGCGCGAATTCAAGTCGCGGCTGGCCACACCGTTGCCCGACGCCGTCGCGCACGACCTTCCCGATTGGCTGTGGACGCAATTGGGCACCGCGTATGGCGACCAGGAACGCAGCGCGCTCGCGCGTGCATGGCTCGCTCCGGCCACCTTCGACCTGCGCGTCAATCCGCTCAAGGTCACGCGCGACGAAGCGCTGGCGGCGCTCACCAATGATGGCTTCGCCGTCACGCCCACGCCGTATTCGCCGTTGGGCATTCGCGTCGCGGGCCGGCCGTCGCTGGCGCACCATCCGTGGCTCGAGGACGGCCGCCTCGAAGTGCAGGACGAAGGCAGCCAGCTGATCGGCTATGCGGTGGCGCCACGGCGCACCGATATGGTCGTCGATTTCTGCGCGGGCGCTGGTGGCAAGACCCTGTTGCTCGGCGCGTTGATGCGCTCGCGCGGGCGGCTGTACGCTTTCGATGTGCAGGCCAGGCGCCTGACCAATCTCACGCCGCGCCTCGCGCGTTCCGGCCTCTCCAACGTGCAGCCGCAACTCTTGTCCGGCGAACGCGACCAGAAAGTGAAGCGGCTGGCCGGCAAGATCGATCGCGTGCTGGTCGATGCGCCGTGCACCGGCTTCGGCACGCTGCGCCGCAATCCCGATCTCAAGTGGCGCCAGCCGGAAACCGCCGTGGCCGAACTTGCGGCGAAACAGGCATCGATTCTCGCTGCCGCAGCCACCCTGGTGAAGCCCGGTGGCAGACTCGTGTACGCCACGTGCAGCGTGCTGCCGGCCGAAAACGAGGCGATCGTCGCGGCCTTCCTCGCCGCGCATCCGCAGTTTCGTGCCGGCAACGTCGCGGCCGACCTGGCGCGCGCGGAGATTCCGCTCGACACCGGGCCCACGCTAAAGCTGCTGCCGCACCTGCACGGCTGCGACGGCTTCTTCGCCGCGACGCTCGAACGCGCACGCTGATAAAGTTGCGGCTGGCCGCGCGTACAGCGCACGGCAGCCTGCCCGTTGCTTACTTCGCCTTGTCCTGAACCATGCTGACTCCGATCGATTTCTCCATCTTCGAAACCGTGTTGCAGTCGACCATTACCTGGATCGAGGTGCTGGCCGTCATCGCATGCGTTGGCGTGGCGTGGCTCTTCGATCGCAAGCTTGAAGTGCGCTCGCGCGCGGCCGCCGCCGATTCGTACGCGCGCCTGCACGGTGGCGTGGCGCGGCTCTTGTTCCCACTCACCGCCATCGCGCTACTGCTGCTCGCGCGCTTCATCTATCGCCGCGCCGGTGGCGTCCCGTTCTTCATCGACATCGCGATGCCGTTGCTGATCGCGCTGGCGGTGATCCGCATGCTGGTCTACGGCGTGCGGCGTCTCTTCGCCGCGCAGGCCTGGCTGAAGACGTCCGAGCGCGCCATCAGCTTCTCGATCTGGACGCTGGTGGTGCTGTACTTCATCGGCGTGCTGCCCGAGATCTGGGGTGAACTCGACACCGTTGTCCTGCCCATCGGGCGAACGCCGGTGTCGCTGCTCACCATCAGCAAGGGCCTGCTGGCGATCATCGTCACGGTGGTCGTCACGCTGTACCTGTCGGGCGTGATCGAAGGGCGCCTGCGCAAGGCCACGTCGCTCGATACCAGCACGCAGGCGCTGCTGTCGAAATTTATCCGCGCCGCGCTGCTGGGGGTCGGGGTCCTGGTGGCGTTGCAGTCGATCGGTTTCGACCTGACGCTGCTCACTGTGTTCGGTGGTGCGCTCGGCGTCGGCATCGGGCTTGGCTTGCAGAAGCTGGCCGCCAATTACATCGCCGGCTTCACGATCCTGATCGACAAATCCATCCGGCTGGGCGACATCATCACGGTGGACGGACGCTACGGCACCGTGGCGCGCGTCACCAACCGCTACGTGGTAGTGCGCAGCATCGACGGCGTGGAAGCCATCGTGCCCAACGAAACGCTGGTCACCACGACGGTGCTCAATCACTCCCGCAATTCCCGCATCCTGCGGGTGACGCTGCCGTTGCAGGTGGCGGCCAACGCGGACGTCGAGCAGGCGCTGGAGCTGATGTTGGCGGCGGCGCGCGGCGAGCCCCGCGTCCTCCAGGACGTCAATCCGCCCGCGGCCACGCTGACCGGCTTTGTCGACGGCGCCATCAACCTTGAACTGGCGTTTTCGCTGCGCGACCCGGAAATGGGGCCAGGACCCGTCCGCAGTGAGATCAATCGCCAGATTCTTTCGTCATTCCGTGCCGCCGGCCTTGAAATGGCCCCGCTGCGACGCGACTTGGGAAGAGCACCGCCACCCGCGGGGAGTGCATGACCACCGAGCGGACCGGGCACCCCGTCCCGAGGTTAGATTCGGCGATCGGCCCGCTCTCGCGTAAAATGGCAGGCTACGCAGCATAACAGTCATCCAGCGCCCGTGAAAAGGCGCATGAATATCGGAAAATCAATGAGTTATGACTTCCTCTCCTTTGCGTCGCATGGTCTTGTCGACCTGCCGTGGTGGGGTTACATCGTGGTCGCCTTGGCGCTGACGCATGTCACGATCGCCGCGGTCACCATTTTCCTTCATCGCAGCCAGGCGCACCGCGCGTTGGACCTGCATCCGTCCATTTCGCACTTCTTCCGGTTCTGGCTGTGGCTCACCACGGGTATGGTCACGAAGGAATGGGTTGCCATCCATCGCAAGCACCACGCGAAGGTCGAGACCCCGGACGACCCGCACAGCCCGCAGACCCGCGGCATCGACAAGGTGTTCTGGCAAGGTGCCGAGCTCTACCGCGAAGAGTCGCGGAATATGGAGACGATGGAAAAGTACGGCCGCTTCACGCCGGACGACTGGATCGAGCGCAACGTCTACACCCGCTTCTCGTGGCAGGGTGTGGGCCTGATGCTGGCCGTCAACCTCGTGCTGTTCGGACCGATGGGCGCCACGATCTGGGCTGTCCAGATGATGTGGATCCCCGTCACCGCCGCCGGCATCATCAACGGCATCGGCCACTACTGGGGCTATCGCAACTTCGCCAGCGCCGACGCGTCCACGAACATCGTGCCGTGGGGCATCATCATCGGCGGCGAGGAGCTGCACAACAATCACCACGCCTATGGCACGTCGGCCAAGCTGTCGTCGCAGTGGTACGAATTCGACATCGGCTGGATGTACATCCGCATCCTCGAAACGTTCAAGCTCGCCACCGTGCGCAAGGTCGCGCCGCAACTGAAGCTCGCGAACGGCAAGACCAAGCCCGACCTGGCCACGCTGCAGGCCGTGATCACGCATCGGTACCACGTGGTCACGAGCTATGCGCGGTCGCTCAAGGCCGCTGGGGCCGCCGAGCTCGCGCACATGCGGGCACGGCACGCTGCCGCGGGGTCGCACCACGACCTGCCGAGCCCGCACCGGATGAAGCACCTGCTGCTCGCCGATCCGGCGTCGCTGTCGGACCACGACCGCACGCGCCTCGATGTGGCGTTGGCGCGCAGCAAGCCGCTGGCCACCATCTATGCGATGCGTGTCGAGTTGGCGTCGCTGTGGGAACGCTCCACAGAATCGTCGGAGCAATTGCTGGCGCGGCTGCAGGACTGGTGCCATCGCGCCGAATCCTCCGGCATCGCACCGCTGGCGCAGTTCTCGATGCAGTTGAAGCGCTACGCCTGAGTTTCAAGGCTGGTGCAAAAAAGCCCGCCGTTTGGCGGAGTCGTTTACTTGACCTGTTGATACGGGTCTGAGTCAAAGCCATCCTGGCCCTCTAAGTTCAACGACTTAGAGGGCTTTGCTTTTGTCAGGTGGATGCAGTGACAGAGCTCATTGGGCTGTATGGCAACCTATAGGTTGCCATTCGGCTTTATCTTTGCCATAATGTCCCTTATGGGAGACCACATTCGCCTGCCTGATGAACTTGGCCATCAATTGCAAGAGCGCCGCAAAGCCCTTCAGCTGAGTAAGCGTGAGCTCGTCAAAAGGTCTGGGAAGTCCCGCAAGGTGATTGACCACCTCGAATTTGGCCAAGAGGCGACGGTGTCCTCACTGTTGGCAGTGCTGGGCGCGCTCGGCCTGGCCCTGACGGTAGAGCCGGTCGGATTGCCTACTGCGGAGGAAGTCGCCAGCCGTTTCGCGCAGGACGACGATGCTGCCTGAGAAAATTCGTCTGCTCGACGTCGGCATCAGCGGGATGGAACGTGCAGGACAGCTCATCAAGGGCACCAGTTACGAGTTTCGGTACCTCGACCCTGCGCCCGAGCAGCCTACGGTCGCTTTGCTCATGCCACCGGCGAAAAAGCTGACCTGGGATGACAGCGCGCTGTTCGCACCAATGGACCAGAACCTGCCCGAGGGTGACCTGTTCACGCGAATTCGCGACCTGTTTCCCAAACAGCCCCTGACCCCCATGCACCTGCTGGCGCTGGTGGGCCGGAACGGCATTGGCCGCCTTGGCTACAGTCTGCCGGGCGTTCCTGATGTAGCGCCACCCCGGGCATTGACCCAGGAGGAATTGCTGCGGACGCGCTACTCCCCTGAAATGTTTGCGGAGTTAGTCGCCGCTTATCTAAGCAGCGGCGTTGGCATCTCCGGCGTGCAGCCTAAGATCATGGTCCCGGGCCGAGTGACGATACCCATCCCGTCTCTCATCGTGAAAGCCGGGAGCCCTGAGTACCCTTCTCTGGCCGTCAACGAGTACCTTTGCCTGGACGCGGCCCGCCGCGCCGGCATCGCCGTGCCGTCGTTCGCGTTGTCCGACGATGGACAACTGCTCATCATCGAACGATTCGATTTGGTCACCCTAGAAAACGGCCATGTCGAGCGGCTGGGATTCGAAGATATCGCTGCCTTGGCAGGACTGCGTGTACGCGACATCCACTCCGACCGCAAATATCATGGAAGCTACCAGCGCGTCGCCGAGTTGTTGCGGCAGCTGCAGTTGCACAGCGACAACCTGAAGCGGTTCTTTGGGCAGGTGGCGTTTTCCATCATGGTCAGCAATGGCGATGCGCACCTCAAGAACTTTGGGGTTCTGTATCGCTCCCCGACAGACATATGGCTGGCACCGATGTTCGATGTCGTAACCACGTCCATCTACAAATACACGCGGTATCCCGGTGGCCCGGAACTGGTGGACCATACGCTGGCGTTGAAGCTATTCGCCGGCAAGCACTCCAAAACGTACCCATCGACAGAACAGCTTCACGATTTCGGGCGCCGCTTGTGCGGTGTGAGCCAGCCCAGCCGCACGCTCGCGGCTATCGCGGATGCTATGCGTGAGACTCTGCTCGTGGCCAAGGGTGACGAGCGAGTGCCCAAAGAATTCCTGGCAACAATTGAAACTGCTTGGGAGATGGGGCTGAGATACACGCGATGAATGCAAGGGCCTCGTACTGCTGTCGGCCCAACTTGTTGCGAGGGCCGCGCCGCGAGAAACCATCAACAGGTTAAGTCAACGGCTTTCCCGGTTGGCGGGCTTTTTCATTGGGTCCGCTTCAATCCGCGGCGAGTGCCGGGAGATGGCGCCGCGTGATCCGGTACACCGATGCCGGCGGCAGGTTCCAGCGCACGCCGCCGATCCGCACGTAATCGAGCCCCAACCGGTCGAGGATGGGTCGCGGTACCGGGCAGCGCGGACCGTAGGTGAATTGGTAGAAGGCGCCATCGGCACGCAGGTGCTCGAACGCGCCGGCAAGTACCGCGAAAACCTGTCGCGGCGACATTGTCAGCAGCGGCAAGCCACTGACGGCGGCCCCCGCAAGTTCGTTACCAAATAGTTTCAACCGACGGATCCGGGCAGCATCGCCGCACACAACGCGGGCTTGCGGAAAGCGACGCTCCAGCATCGACGCGAAGCCCTCGCTCAATTCCAGCAGCGTCAGGTCGCGCTCGCGGACCCCGCGCGCCAGCAGCGCCTGCGTGATGGCACCCGTGCCAGGGCCAAGCTCAAGAATGGGACCGCAATCGGGCGTCACTTCGGTCGCCATCAGCCGCGCGAGTTCGGGACTGGAGGGCGTCATCGCCGCAACCCGGAGCGGGTCTGCGACCCACGCACGGAAGAACGGTAGGGCGTCCGAGAGGGCCATGGGTACAGATCGTATCAGGCGTGGCGCGACTGCGACAGCGCGGCCGCGCCACCTACGCAAGCCTGGCGCCCAGCAAAAAGGCCCGCCGGGGGCAGGCCTTGATGGAGATCAAAACTCACGGGAGACACTGCTTTAGCCGATGCGCGCATTGTGATGCAAAGGCCGGCGCGCGAGCGCCTGGCAGCGTTACTTGAGCTTTGTTTCCTTGTAGATCACGTGCTTGCGCGCCACGGGATCGAATTTCTTGATCTCGAGCTTCTCCGGCATCAATTTCTTGTTTTTCGACGTGGTGTAGAAGTGGCCAGTGCCGGCCGAGGATTCGAGTTTGATCTTTTCACGCATGATGAATTTCCAGGTCCGTTGCGATTACTGGGGCTTAGATGCGTTCGCCCTTGGCGCGCAGGTCGGCCAGGACAACGTCGATACCGTTCTTGTCGATGGTGCGCAGGGCGTTCGTGGTCAACCGGAGGTTGATCCAGCGATTTTCGCTTTCGATCCAGAACCGGCGGCGTTGCAGGTTGGGCAAAAACCGGCGCTTGGTCTTGTTGTTGGCGTGCGAAACGTTGTTGCCCACCATCGGGGCCTTACCGGTGATCTGACAGACTCGAGCCATGGCTCATTCCTTAAGCGGTGTTCGGCGTGCTGCCGCTTGCAAACGCGGTGTGCACGGCTGGAATTGGGGAAAGCCCATGATTATCGCGCAAAAGCCCGGCCAATTCAACCCCTTGCTTGGTGACCCCAAGGGCGGGCTGTAAGCGCCGTGTAGGCGAGGCTTCAGCCTCGCGAGCGCCCCGCGAGGCTGAAGCCTCGCCTACAGATTCGAAATGCCCATTACCACGCCTGGCGGTTGACCCCAGGGATGCCGTCGAAATGTCGGTCGCGACTCAATACGGGCAACCGGAGCTGCCGGGCCAACGCCGCGATCCAAACGTCATTGGCCGGAATGGGTGTGCCTTGTTGCTTCAAAATGACGCGAATTTCGGCATAGGTGACGGCAGTATCGTCGGTGACGTGCAAGACATCGAAATGGGGGGTGCGCAAATCGAGCCATTGTTCGTAGATGGCGCGATGTCGAGAACCCGCAATCCCGTAGCGATATTCGCCCAGAACGATGACAGGAATGCATACCCGCGACTGTTGACGCAATAACTCGCCCGCCGCCGCATCCCCTTCAATGAAGGCGGAAAGCGCGTTGGTGTCGACAATCAAATCCGGTCCTCGGGTTCCACCACACCAAATTCCCGATCGATGGCGGTCTGAATACGCGCGGTTTCACGTCGCAAATGACGCAGCTCACCGAAGCCTTGCATCCATGGGGGTTCGGTGGGGCGACTGGTGCCAATATTCCCCGCCAGCTTTGCCGTCAAGGCCTCGGTGACAAATTCCTTGAGACTTTGCCCACGCTCGGCCGCACGCGACTTGGCCTTCCGAAAGATTGGATCGGGAATTTCAATGGTGGTCTTCATGACCCATTTTACCATATTTACGGTAACCACCCTATAGCGGCACCGTGCGAGGCTGAAGCCTCGCCTACAGCCATTCGCAGCCGTCATCGACAGCCGCCATCGTCATCGACAGCCGCCATCGCCATCGCCATCGCCATCGCCATCGCCGTCGCCGTCGCCACCCGCCATCAGCCACCGACAACAGCCATCGCTAACAGCGCTGCCTACAACAACCCCCGCTCCGCAAACGACACCACCCGCGCCCCGGCCACGATGAAATGGTCGAGCGTGCGGACATCGACCAGCGCCAGCGCCTGTTTCAGCGCCTGGGTCAGGAGCTCGTCGGCCCGCGAGGGCTCGGCCACGCCGCTGGGGTGGTTGTGGGCCAGGATGACCGCCGCCGCGTTGTGCTCGAGCGCCGCCTTGACCACCTCCCGCGGGTAGACGCTGGTCTGCGCCAGCGTGCCGCGGAAGAGCTCTTGAGCCGCCAGCAGCCGATTCTGGCTGTCGAGGAAG
>Ga0335394_10005343_pt1 | contig 14547 bp, 10 predicted proteins | sample MAT03_FD_205741 | JGI IMG/M metagenome (GOLD analysis project Ga0335394, IMG submission 205741) | Freshwater microbial communities from Lake Fryxell liftoff mats and glacier meltwater in Antarctica - MAT-03 (spades assembly) (version 2) ...
TCGCGAGGGGGGCTTTTCCGATGGCGTTGGTGGGCGTCGCTTGCACTCGGAGGGCGGCGATGTGAGGCACCCCCAACCCCCTTGAAAAGGGGGCTTTCGGAGTGGGATAGGGGCTCTCTCCGGCGTTCGGCGGAGGGGGCGGGGACTGCGATTTGCCTTTCGGTAATATGCGGTTTCCATTGGGCTGGCGCGGCGGTGATCGAATCGAGGTGCGGCGATGGATTCGGCGCTTCCTTTCGTGATCACGGTCGAGCAGGCGGAAGGCGGCGAGCGACTCGATCGGGTGCTCGCCGCGCGCGTTCCGTCGGTGTCGCGGGCGACGTTTCAGCGCTGGGTCGAGGAGGGCAGGGTCAGCGTCGATGGTGCGGCTGCGCGGGTCAGCGCGAAGGTGCGCGCAGGTCAGCGCATCGACGTGTTGCCTGGGCCACCGCCGTCGAGCGACGCGCTGCCGCAGGACATCCCGCTGGTGATCTTGTTCGAGGACGCTGATCTGCTGGTCGTCGACAAGCCCGCGGGTCTGGTCGTGCATCCCGCGGCTGGCCACGCCGATGGCACGCTGGTCAACGCGATCTTGCATCACACGCGCATCGAGGATGAGGCCTCGCAGCCGCGCCCTGGTATCGTTCATCGCCTCGACAAGGACACGAGCGGCGTGATGGTCGTCGCCAAGACGGTGCGCGCGCGCGAGGTGCTGGTGCGCGCGTTTGCGGCGCACGATCTCGAGCGCATGTATCTCGCGATCGCCGTCGGTGCGCCGCCTGACGTGATGACGCTCGACACGCTCCACGGCCGCCATCCGAGCGATCGCAAGCGCTTCACCACCAAGACGACGCGCGGCAAGCGCGCAGTGACGCACCTCCGCGTGCGCGAGCGACTACACGGCGCAGCCCTCGTCGAGTGCCGCCTCGAGACCGGCCGCACGCATCAGATCCGCGTCCACCTCGCCGACGCCGGCTTCCCGCTGCTCGGCGACCCCGTGTACGGCAAGCCACCGCGCGACCCGCGCCTGCGTGCTGCAGCGTCAACGCTCGCACGCCAAGCCCTCCACGCGCAGCTGCTCGCCTTCGCACATCCGATCAGCGGCGAGCCGCTGCGCTTCGAGACCGCCCCACCGAGCGACTTTGCTGCTGCTCTAGCGGCGCTGCGCGGCTGATTGCGGTGCGCTCCCGCGCGGGGAACCACTCCGCTCGAGATTCACCACTTCTTTTTGAGCCTCAATCGTGCGCTCCCGCGCAGGGAACCTCCCCCAGCCCCTCGTTCGAGGGGGGCTTTTCCAATGGCGTCGGTGGGCGTCGCGTGCACTCGAATAACAGCGATGTGAGGCACCCCCAACCCCCTTGGAAAGGGGGCTTTCGGAAGGTTGCTGCGAGGCGGGAGTAGGCGCGATCACGTAGGTCACCAGCGGCGTCCGAAAAACCTAACCTCTTACGCGACCCAGACAGCCCGCAGGCCTTCGCTCACCGCCCTTGCGATGTGCAGCCCAGCTACACAAGGACGCTCGACCATCCTCCCCCGAGAGGACTTACTTACAAAAAAACTCCTCCCCCGGCGGGGGAGGCAGGGAGGGGGCGAAAAGCTTTATGTCGTCATCTTCAGGATGAACTTTGCGTTGGCGAACATGTCGACGTTCGTGAACACGCAGAAGGTCAGCTTCGCTTTGGAGTCGCGCACGGCGTTGACGACGCCCTCGAGGGCGGCCTCTTCGTAGCGCGAGCGGTGACCGGCTGGGCCATGCAGGCGGAAGTAGAGGAACGGCGCCTTCGTCGGCCATGCACCGGCGAGCGGGTTGTACGCGGCGTGCGCGCCGGAGTCGCTGACGGCGCTCGCCACCTCTTCGGCGTGCCAGGCGGGGAGGTCGAACACGACGGGCGGCAGGCCACGCGGCAGTGCTTCGGCGAACGCCTTGAGCTGCGCTTTGACGATGCGTGATGGCAGCAGCTCGGGCGGCGCAGCGAAGACGAGCGCCTTGGCGCCGAGCGTCTTGGCGACCTCGGCGGTCTCCATCAGGCCCGGTGTGCTCTTGCCTTTTTGCAGAAAGCCGCCGGCGGCGATCGCTTTGGGCGCCAGCACCGTGAAGGCGAAACCTTCGGGCGCCTCGCGCAGCCAGCGGCGCACGGTGCCGGCTCCGGGCACCGCGTTTTCCGTGTCGGAAATCTCCACGGAGGGCAGCTCAGCCCAGTAGCGGCTGACAGGAACCGGAAATCCCGAGCAAGCGACGAACTTCATTGGCGGCCGGAGTATAGCGGACATCCACGGCCGGGCGGTGGCAAGTTGCAGGAGCTCCTCGAAAGGCCTGCGCAGTCAGCTGCGCACACAGTCTTTCCCGTCGCGCTGTGTTTTCGATAGGATGCGGCTCGTGACCGACTTCGCTTCGCGGATGTGCCGTACCCGGCCAGCCGCGGCCGCTCGCTTCGCCTCTGCGCTCACAGTCTTCGCCCTCGCGCTCTCTGCGGCGGGCGCCGTGCATGCGCAGGAGCTGCGCGCGATCGATCCGCAGCTGTTCGTGATGCCGACCGCGGGCGGCACGACGTTCACCATCGATCGACCGTCGGTCCCGCGTCATCTGACCTTCGTCTTTGGCCTCGGCGCGCAATACGCGCGCGCGCCGTTCGTGCGCGCCAACGCCGACGGCAGCAGCACGAACATCGTCTCGGACCTGGTGCAGACGGACCTGATGGTCGCGGCCGGCTTCTTCGAGCTGGTCGAGCTCGGCGTCGCGGTGCCGCTGGTGCTCGGCAACGTCGCCGATGACGCGACCGCCGATAGCCCGGCCAATGCGTGGCATTTCGCGCCCGGCGACATTCGTCTCTCGGCAAAGTTCCCGATCTTGCGCGGCGATTTTTCGCTCGCGGCGCGCGGCGTGTTCACGCTGCCGACGGGCGACGACAGCAACTTTCTCGGCGCGCGCAGCTGGACGGCGTGGCCGGAGCTCGTAGCGGCGTACGCGCTCGGCAAGCTCACGTTCGCCGGCGATCTCGGCTATCGGCTGCGGCGCCGCGCCGCGCTCGGCAACTTCGAGCAAGACGACGAGATTCACTTCGGCGCGGGCGCGATTTACGCGATCACCGACAGCTTCGCGGTCATCGCCGAGACGCAGGTGCGCATCGGTCTCGGCGGTCGATCGCTGCGCGCGAACGAAGGGCCGATGGAGGTCGATCTCGGCATCCGCTGGCGTTCTGGCGGCCTCACGCTCGAAGCGGGCGCGGGCACCGGCGTGCTCGCGGGCTACGGCGCGCCGACGGTGCGCGTGTTCACCGCGCTGCGCTATCAGACGGAAAACGAGCCGTGCGCGGCGGGCCCGGAAGACTTCGACGGCTTCGAGGACGGCGACTTCTGCGCGGATCCGGACAACGATCAAGACGGCGTGCTCGATGACGCCGACGAGTGTCGCAACGACCCGGAAGATCGCGATCAGTTCCTCGATGACGACGGCTGCCCGGACACGGACAACGACGCCGACGGCGTCATCGATGCTCGCGATCGCTGCCCGCTCGCGAGCGAAGATCGCGACGGCTTCCAAGACGCCGACGGCTGCCCCGAGCCTGACAACGACGAAGACGGAATCGCCGATGGCCTCGACGACTGCCCGATGGAGCCGGAAGATCGCGATCAGTTCCAAGACGATGACGGCTGCCCCGAGCCCGGTCCGCGCGCGGCGACCGTCACCGTCACCGACACGCGCATCCTGATCTCGGAGCGCATCTACTTCGACTTCGATCAAGACACGATCCGCAGCGTCTCGATGCCCCTGCTCGATCAGGTCGCGGAGGTGATGGCCGATATCCCCGCCGGTCGCCGCGTGCGCGTCGAGGGCTACTCCGACAACCAAGGGCAAGAGCGCTACAACGTCGACCTCTCGTATCGCCGCGCGCGCGCGGTCGTCGAATACCTGGCGAGCAAGGGCGTACCGCGCGCTCGACTCGAGTACGCGGGCTACGGCAGCCGGCAGCCGGTGGCGCCCAACGACACGGCCGACGGGCGCGCGCTCAATCGGCGCGTCGAGTTCACCATCCTCGACGCGCGCGCGAGCGGCGGCGGTGGCGGCGTGGCACCGACGACCACGGGTGGCGGCGCTGCAGCGCCCGCCGATGACGCAGCGACGCGCCGGCAGCGTCGGCGAGAGCGACGCGAGGCAGCCCAAGCGGCAGAGCGCGGCGGCGCACAGGGCACAGCCCCGTAGCGGCAGTCCGCGGAGCGCGTCAGTGGCGCGTCAGTTGCCGACGACGTCGCGGAACGCGTCGTCTGCGGCCTCGCGGCGCTGGAACGGTGAGCCGATCACGCCGGGGTCGACGGGGAAGTGCTTCTTCAGCGGCAACATCGTGGCGCCGAGCAGCAGCATCGCGACCAGCCCGACGAGCAGCGCGCGGGTGGCGCGACCACGCACACCCGCGGCTGTCGGTGGGCGGGCGACGAGGGCGCCGACGACGAAGCCCATCACGAAGCCGCCGCCGTGCGCCCAGCCTGAAATTTGCGGCACGGCGAAGGAGATCACGGCGTTGATCGCGACGAACTGGATGAGCTGTCCGCGCATCGCGCGGAGGAAATCCGCGGGGATGTTCTTGCGCTGCACCACGAGGTAGCCGCCGAGCGCGCCGAACACGCCGAACACCGCGCCGGACGCACCGACGAGCGGACCCGCCGGGCCGAATGCCAGCGCGGTGATCGCGCCGGCGAGGCCGCTGACGATGTAGATGACGACGTAGGCGACGTTGCCGAACATGCGCTCGCTCAGCCGCCCGCCGAGCCAGAGGACGTACATGTTCGAGCCGATGTGAAGCAGCCCCGCGTGCAGGAACATCGAGGTGAGCAGTCGCCACGGCTCGCCGTGCACGACCTTTGGGCCGTACGCCGCGCCCCAGCGCAGCAGATCGATGCCTTCGGGCATCATCGGCGAGATGCCGAAGATCAGCACTTGCGCGGCGAAGACCGCGACGTTCGCTACCACCAGCGCGAGCGTGACCCACAGCTGCGGCGTCGCGTTGCGCAGCGCGCGGCCGTAGTCCTCCATGGCGAGCGCGGGACCGCCAGGCGGATCGAGGCGTGTGACCGGGGGCGGCCGTCGTGCGTCGTCGTTCACTCGTCCGGGTCCTCGACCTTCCAGCTGCCGCCCTCGCGGACGAGCCGCGCCGTGCGTCGATTGCCTTCGCCGTAGCGGAGGGTCGCGTGATCGCCGATCTCTTCGATGGGCGCGTCGAGCCCGGCGCGAAGCTCGGTCAGCAGCCGCGCGATTTCCTCGCGGCCTTCGCCCGCGAACGAGGTGCGCATGCGCTCGGCCGACATTCCCTCGCGGTCGGCCTCGGGGACGAAGCGCAGCACGACTGCGTAGCGCTCGCGCTCCATCGCGCGGACGAACGAGCGGATCGCCGCGCGGGGGGTCGACTGATCGTAGAAGTCGACGAGGTTGGTCGCGATGCGCCAGTCGGCGCCGTCGCGGACGAGCTCCACGGTGTCGCCATCGGCAAGCAGAACGCGCGCGACCTGCGTCGCTGGGCCATCGGGCTGCTCGAGGGACGCGGCGGCCTCGCGCGCCTCGGCGGGGCTGTCGGCGAGGTGGCGGCGGAACTCTTCGAGTGAGACGCGCCGCTGGTACGCGCTCGACATCAGCGCGTACGCATCCGCTGGGCGTCCACCACGCAGCGCGCCGGCGAAGTCGCGCACCACGAGCACTGGCGCGCGCTCTACCGCACCGCCACCGCAGCCGGCCGCCATCGCGCCGAGGGACGCCGCGAGCAGGCTGATCGAGAGTGCCCAGCGAGCCGCCCTCTGCCTGTCGGAAATTCGCATCGCAGCGCCGTTCCTAGCAGAAAGCGCCGCGGTTGGGTGCCGCGCCCGATGCGACGGAGAAAACGCGCCGGACGGGCTCGCGCTTTTGCTAGGATGCGCGCCCGTGGACGAATCGAAGGGTCTCACTTCTCAAGGGCTCGACGCCCGACTCCTCCGCTTTCGTTCGCGCGCCGGGAGCGATCCGCTCGCGCCGCTAGCGCGGGACCTGCTCGCGGCGGCGCGTGCCCGGGAGGCGCTCGAGGTGGTCGCGTCGGCTCTGCGCGCAACGCCAAACGATTGGCAGCTGTTGCTGATCGAGGGCCAGGCGTGGCTCGCCGAGGGGCACCTCGATCGCGCGCAGGCTGCGCTCGTCGCGGCGGGCAAAAGCGCGCCGAAGGACAAAAACGTATTCCGCACGCTCGGCGAGGTCCTGCTGAAGCGCGGCGATCCAGTGCGCGCGGCGAAGGTCCTCGAGCGCGCCTCGTTGCTCGATCCGAGCGATCTCGCCGTGAAATTGCTGGCAGAGCGCGCCACGCGGCTGGCCCGGGTCGCCCTCGACACGGGCGTCGACGAGCCACCGCCGCCCGTCAGCGTGACGCAGGTGGATGCCGGCTTCGACGAGGGCGAGCGCACCTTCGTCGCCGATGCCTCGCAGCTGCGCGCGGCGCTCGAGAACGACGCACGCCACGCGCGCGCTGATCAGCCGACGGCACAGCCAGCCGGGCGTCCCTCGCCGTGGGATCCGCCCGCCGAGGCCGCGCCTCCGCCGCCGGCCGCGCCAGTACACTCGCGCAAGGCGACACTGCTCGGCGTGCCCGCGCCGATCGTTCCGCCGCGCCCCGCTCCGCCAGCGCCCGCACCACGCCTTGCGCCAGCACCAGCGCCTGCCGCCCGCGCACCAGCCCCTGCACCGGCGGCAGCGCGCCCGGCGCCAGCGCCGCCCGCTCGCGCGCTGGTACCAGCTGCGTCTGCCGCGCGTCCGCCGGCCACGTCGGCCCAGAAGTCAGCGTTCGGCCTGTCCGATCCGTTCGCAAAAGATCCATTCTCGGAGGCCGCTCCGGACCCGTTCGCCGCGCCTGACCCATTCGCGCCCGCAGCCGCCCCGTTCGCGGCCGCGCCGGCCGCCCCGGCCGCACCGGCGTACAGCGCACCGGCGTACAGCGCCCCCGCGTACAGCGCACCCGCGTACAGCGCGCCCGCGTACAGCGCGCCCGCCTACACACCGCCCGCGTACATCGAGCCCGCTGCAGCCGACGACGAGCCGCAAGACGCGACCAACATCGGCGGCCGTAGTCCGATCGACTACGACGATGGCTACACCCACGAGGAGGCCTCCGCCGAGACCGCGCCCGACGTCGAATCGGGCGCGACGTTCGGCGCCGAGGAAGACGCGGACGCCGTGCTTGCGATGCTCGAGCGAGAGGGCATCTTCGAGCCGCCGACGGGCACGCCCGCGGTGTGGGCGACCCGGAAAGAGATTACCAAGACCGGCTCGCAGGTAGGCCGCTTCATCGCGCTCGCCTGGGGTCTCGGGCTGGTGCTCGCGGCGGGCGGCTACTTCGGCTGGACGAAGTACGTCGAGCAGCGGCACGTCGAGTCCGGCAAGCTGTTCGTCGTCGCGAAGGGCGAGTCGCTCGACGGCGATCACGCCTCGCTCGTCGACGCCGAGCGTCACCTCCGCGAGGCGCGCGATCTGAACCCGCACGACAAGCGCGTGCCGGCGCTGCTGCTGTTCGTGCAGGCGCAGCGCGCGCTCGAAGAGGGCGCGTTCGACGCTGGCTATCTGCGCCCGACCATCGAGCTCGGTCGGCGCGCCGGCGCAGAGCGCGCGTGGCTCGAGGCCGCGAAGGCCGTGCTCGATGCGGCCGATGGCAAGCCGGACGACGCGCGCCGTCACCTCAGCGCGGCGCTGCAAGCGAAGCCGAACGACGCTTCGGTGCTGTACATCGCCGGCCGGCTCGCGCAGCGGCTCGGTGACGAGAACGCGCTCGAGCGCCTCGCCGCGGCCGTCGCTGCCGATGCCACGATGTACGCGGCGGTGATCGCGCTCGCCGAGGCGAAGGCCGACGAGGGCAGCCGCGAAGAGTCGCTGCAACTGCTCGACGGCATCCTCGGCCGCAGGGCCACGCACCTGCGCGCGAAGCTGTGGCGCACGTTCCTCTCTGCCGACGAAGGGGAGCCGGACGCCGGGCTCGCTGCGCTGCTCGCCCTGCAAGAGCGCCTCGATCGGGGCGCGCCGACGGATCGCGTGCTCGCGGAGCTGACGCGCGCGCGCCTCTATCGCCGCAAGGGCGAGGCCGTTCCGGCCGGCGAGGCCGTCGATCACGCGCTCGCCGCCGGTGCGAGCGAGCCGCGGCTGCTGGCGCTCGTCGCCGCAGAAGCGCGCGGCGCGGGTCGCCTCGATCGCGCGCAGCAAGCAGCCATGCAGGCGGTCGAAGGCGCGCCGACGAACTCCGAGTTCAGAAAGACGCTCGCCGAGATCCAGGTCGCGCGCCGCGACGGTGTGCACGCGCTCGGGACTCTGTCGACGCTCTCCACCGACGACCCCGACGTGCTCATGCTCGCCGCGCGCGCCGCGCTGCTGGTCGGCTCCGACGAAGCGCTCACGGCGACCAAAACCGCGCTCGACGCGTTCGTCCTTGCCCACGCCGAGAGCGTCGAGGCGCGCGCGCTGCAAGTGCGCGTCGACGTGCGTCTCGGCGACGCCACGAAGCTCGTCGCGGCCAAGGCGCTCTCGCGCGAAGCACCCGGCGATCCGCTGGTGACCCTTGCGCTCGGTGAAGCCGCGCTTGCTGCGCGCGATCCGGAAGCGGCGACGACCGCGCTCGATCTGCTGGTGCGCGCTGCGCCGACCGACGCCGACGCGCACTTCTTGCTCGGCCGCGCGCGCCGCATGGGCGGCAATTCTGCGGGCGCCGAGGAGAGCTTCCGCAAGGCGATCGAGCTGCTCCCGCAGCACGTCGAGGCGTCGATGGCGCTCGGTGGGCTGCTGCTCGACATGGGCAAATACGCAGACGCAGAGCGCGTCTACCAAGACCTCTCGCGTCGCGGTGGCGTGACTGGCGGCTCCGCGTCGTCGCTGTTCGGCCGGCTCGGCCGCATCGAGGCGCTGGTCGGTCTCGGCCGCTTGCCGGACGCGCGCGTGCAGCTCGAAGGCATGCGCGCAGCCGATCGTGAGATGCCGCCCGCGCGCCTCGCCGCCGCGCGCCTCGCGCTCGCGGAAGGCAAGCCCGGCGAGGCCATCGCCGCGGTGCGACCGCTGACCGAGGGCGACGGCCCGAAGAGCGTCGAGGTGCTCGCGCTCTACGGCGACGCGCTGTTCGACGCGGGCGAGATCGAGGCGTCCGCCGCGCAGTACGATCTCGCCCTCGCGCAAGACGCAGCGTCGCCTGAGGCGCTGCTCGGCCGCGCGCAAGTTGCGCTCCGCGCCGAGCAGGCCGGCGACGCGAGCGACTACCTCGACCGGCTCAAGACCGCGCTCGACAGCCGCATCCGCCCGCCGGCGCTGCGCGCGCGGATGTTGCTCGCACAAGCGCGCGGCAAGATCCTCACCGACGACGAAGACGAAGCGCGTCCGCTGCTCGTGCAAGCGACCGCGCTCGAAGGTGTCCCCGCGGACGCCTTCTTCTGGCTCGGCGAGGCCTCGTCGCGCGTCGACACCCCCGCCGCGCGCACCGCTTATCAGCGCTACATCGAGCTCGCGCCCACTGGCGAATTCGTCGCCCGCGCCCGTCGCGCGCTCGCCCCCTGAGCCGAGCGCAGAGGCGCCGCCATGCCGCTGCACCCCGCGCTCGTGCACCTGCCGATCGGCCTCTCGCTCGTGCTCGGCGCCGTGCTCGCCGCGCTCGCCTGGCTGTCGCGCGCTGATACGGCGCCGCGCGCCATCTGGTGGGTCGGCGTGCTGCTCGCGTCAATCGTCGCCGCCAGCGCACTCGCATCGAGCAGCGCTGGCGAAGACGAAGCGCTGCGCCTCCGCGAAGTCGTCCCCCACGCCGCCATCGAAGCGCACGACGACGCGGCCGGCGCGTTCACCTTCGCGAGCGTGATCGTCGCCGCGCTGTCGCTCGTCGCTGGCGTCGCCGCCAAGCCGCGCGTGAGGCGCGCGCTGCAGATCACCGCCGCGGCCTCGGCGTTCCTGCTCATCCCGCTCGCGCTCCGCACCGGCTACCTCGGCGGCGTGCTCGTGTGGGTGCATGATGCGACGCGCGCGGCGCCCATCACGTCGACGCAGTGACCTCTCGCCCCCCCTTTACTACTTTTTTTGAGCTCAATTGTTGCGCTCCCGCGCGGGGAGCCTCCCCCCTCGAGATTCATCACATCTCGCTTGGAGAATCCGTCGCGGTGCGAACTAGCCCCTTGGCAGGGGCGGGCTTTCTCCCCCTCCCTGCCTCCCCCGCTGGGGGAGGAGTTTTCTTGTCAGTAAGTCCTCTCGGGGGAGGATGGACGAGCGTCGTTGTGTAGCTGGCTGCACATCGCAAGGTCGGTGAGCGAAGGGCTGCGGGCTGTCTGGGTCGCGTAAGAGGTTGGGTTTTTCGGACGCCGCCGGTGGCGTGGGTGTACCGAACTTGACCCGAACTTCCCTCAATTCCCTCCGAAAGCCCCCTTTCCAAGGGGGTTGGGGGTGCCTCACATCGCCTCGCATCGAGTGCACGCGATTCGCATCGCCGCCATCGGAAAAGCCCCCCTCGAACGAGGGGCTGGGGGAGGTTCCCAGCGCGGGAGCGCACGATTGAGGCTCAAAAAGAAGTGACGAATCTTGAGCAAGAGAAGTGATCAATCTCGAGGGAGCGCTGCCCTCTGGCAACGGGCGCCGAGGCGCAGCCTCAGAAAGGCAGCAGCCGCAGCGCCCGCTTGGCCGCCGGACCCACCACGTTCTGCCGCACGGTCTTTGCCGCGTAGAACACGCCGGCCGGTAGCGCGCGGAAGCTGACGTCGACGTGGCCCTCGTCGGTCTCGATGCCGTGCAGCGTGATCAAGCTGGTCACGGCGCCGAGCGCGCGGCGCATGCGCGAGCGCTGATCGGCGAGCTGCGGCAGCTTCGCGAGATCGAGCACGATGCGCTTGCCCTCGGCCTCGATCACCATCGGCGGGATCGTCGGCAGATGTTTCACCAGCGTGCCCGGGTTCGACACGTCGAGCGCGCCCGAGCGCACCAGGAACGCGACCGGCGATTCTTCGCCGCCGACGACGCGCAGGCGCGTGTCCTCGAGGCGCAGCTCGATGCGCACCTCCGACTCGTTGATGCGCAGCCGCTCGATGTAGATGATCGAGGTCACGCGGATCTTCGTCTTCATCTGCTCGATCGTCGCGCCGATGCGGAAGCCGGGCGGCGCGCTCTCGATCTCCAGATCCTCGACCTTGCCACTCTTCGACGCCTGCTCCGCGAGCCAGCGAAGCGCATCGAGCGGCAGCCCGAGTCGCAGTCCGAGCGCGCTGCGCACGATGCGCGCCGCCTCGACTGGATGCGTACGGAGATAACGAGAAGCGGTGTCGAAGAGCGTGCGTCGGTCCATCGGTGGTGCGCGCAGAATACATCGCCGCGTGGCGCCTAGAACGACAAAGCGCGAGCACCTCTGCAGATGCCCGCGCTGACGCGTCGCGTTACTTGGGGCAGGGTCTGCCAGACCCTCCGAGCGCCTCAGGGATGATTGTTCGGAAGCTCGGTAATGTTGAGACGCCCACGCGCCTGCACGCCGCTCTGGTAGCTGCCGATCCACACGTTGTAGATCCCAGGCGGTGCGCCCGCGAGATCGATGGTCGGATTGCGCCCGCCGTACGAGTCGTCGTTGCAGATCCAGGTGCCGTCGGGCTTGTTGATGATCAGCGTGGTGTCGCCGTTGCCGCGCACGCGATCGACGTAGACCCGCAGGCTCGCGCTGGTGCCGCCGAGGGTGAAGTTGAGGTCCGGCTGCGCGGTGGAGAAGCCAGTGCAGTTCTGCCCGAGGTTGAGCGCTTGCACGTTGACGTTGCCGCCCGACACGACGTTGATGCGCATCGGATCGCGGCGGAAGCCCGGCACGACGGTGCGCGAGCCGAAGTTCGGCCGACCGGAGATGGTCAGCGCGGTGGTGCCGGTCGGTGTCGGGCCAGTCGGGCCGGTGGGCGTCGGGCCCGTCGGCGCAGCGGTGCCGCCGCCCGGCAAGCGATTGCGCAGCTCGGTGATGTTGAGCGTGCCGCGCGCGCGCGTGCCGGTCTGATAGCTGCCGACCCACACGTTGTAGAGGCCACGCGGCGCGCCACTGAAGTCGACGACCGGGTTGCGGCCGCCGTTCGCGTCGTCGTTGCAGGCCCAGGTGCCGTCCGGCTTGTTGATGATGAGCGTCGTGTCCTCGTTCCCCGCGTCGACGAAGACGCGCAAGAACTGGCTCACGCCGGTCAGCGTGAAGTTGAAGTCGGGCTGCGCGGTGGCGAAGCCCTGGCAGTCGCTGCCGTGGCCGAGCGCAGTGACGTTGATCGTTCCGCCCGACGTGATCGCGATGGAGATCGGGTCGGGCGTGAAGCCTGGCGCGATGTTGCGTGCGCCATAGTTCGGAGTGCCTTGGACGTTGAGCTGCTGCGCGGATGCCGCGAGCGGCGCGAGCGCGCCGACGAGCAGAGCCGCGCCGAGCGTCGCGAGAGCGAGCGATCTGGATGACTTCATCATGTTCCCCTCAGCTGAATGTTTCGTGTGAGTGCCGCGTGACACTACGGGTGATTGCTCGCGAGCTCGGTGACGTTGAGCCGGCCGCGCGCCTGCACGCCGCTCTGGTAGCTGCCGATCCACACGTTGTAGAGACCGGGGCCGGCGTTGGTGAGATCGACCGCGGGGTTGGTGCCGCCGTTGGAGTCGTCGTTGCAGATCCACTGGCCATTGGCGGTGTTGATCACCAGCGTCGTGTCTTTGTTCTGCTGCACGCGGTCGACGTAGACGCGCAGGAATGCGCTCGTGCCGGTGAGCGTGAAGTTGAAGTCGGGCTGCGTGGTCGCGAAGCCGGTGCACGCCGCGCCGTGGCCGGTCCGCGAGATGTCGACGGTGCCGCCCGAGACGACGTTGATGCGCATCGGATCTGGCGCGAAGCCCGGCGCGATGCTGCGCACGCCGAAGTTCGGCGTGCCGCTGACGCTGAGCCCGCCGCTGCTGGTCGCGGGCGGCGGCGTCGGCGCGGGCGCGGGCGCTGCACCACCACCGGCGCCGGGGCGACGGCTTGCGAGCTCGGTGACGTTCAGCGTGCCGCGCGCGCGGGCGCCCGACTGATAGCTGCCGATCCACACGTTGTAGAGACCGGGGCCGGCGTTGCGCAGATCGACCATCGGGTTCGTCCCGCCGTTCGAGTCGTCGTTGCACGCCCACGAGCCGTCGGCCTTGTTGATGATCAGCGTCGTGTCCTGCGTGCCCGCGTCGACGAAGAGGCGCAGGAACGAGCTGGTGCCGGTCAGCGTGAAGTTGAAGTCGGGCGCCGCGGTCGCGAACCCGGTGCAATCCGCGCCGAGGTTCATCGTGGACACGTTGAGCGTGCCGCCCGAGGTGACCGCGATCTGGATCGGGTCCGGGGTGAAGCCTGGCGCGATGCTGCGCGCGCCGTAGTTCGGCGTGCCGCCAGTGTTGAGGCGCTGCGCGGAGGCGGCGACGGGCACGAGGAGAGCGGCCATGACCGTCAAAACTGCGAGCGACTTCTGCGAAAGATCGAGCATCTGGGGTTTCCTCGTCGTGAGCATCTGTGGTTTGCTCGTGGTTCGGTTGGCCGCGTGTGACGCCATCTGGGCATCGCGGCCGGCTGTGACGGGCCGGATCCAACAGCATTCAACGAATTCCGGCAAGCCTGTTCGACGACAGTATGCGTGACCGCTTGCAGGGGAGCCGGTCGAGCCCCTAAGGTCCGCCCACCATGGACCTCTCGCTATCCGAAGAGCAGCGCCTCATTCAGCAAACTGCTCGCGATTTCGCCGATCGGGAGGTCGCGCCGAAGGCCCGCGAGCTCGATCGCGAGGCGCGCTGGCCGGCGGAGCTGGTGGCGCGGATGGCGGAGCTCGGCCTGATGGGCGTCGCCGTGCCGAGCGAGTGGGGCGGCACTGGCGCCGACACAGTCTCCTACGCGCTGGCGATGGAAGAGGTCAGCCGTGCCTGCGCCTCGACCGGCGTGATCATGTCGGTGAACAACTCGCTGGTCTGCGATCCGCTGCTGAAATACGGCAGCGACGCCCAGAAGCGCGACTACCTGATCCCGCTCGCCAGCGGCAAGAAGCTCGGCTGCTTCGGTCTCACCGAGCCCGCCAGCGGCTCTGACGCGAGTCACATGGAGACGGTCGCCGTCGACGCGGGCGATCATTGGCTCCTCGACGGCGCGAAGAACTGGATCACCAACGGCCCGTACGCCGACGTGATCCTCGTCTTCGCAGCGCACGATCGCGCAGCGGGCGCGAAGGGGACGACCGCGCTGATCGTCGAGAAGGGCACGCCGGGCCTCAGCACCAACAAGCCTGACCACAAGCTCGGCATCCACGCGGCGCACTCGTGCACGGTGTTCTTCGAGGGCTGCAAGGTGCCGAAGTCGCAGCAGCTCGGCGAGCCTGGACAGGGCTTCAAGATCGCGATGTCGACGCTCGACGGTGGTCGCATCGGCATCGCCGCGCAGGCGCTCGGCATCGCGCGCGCCGCGTACGAGAAGGCGCTCGCCTATTCGAAGGAGCGCAAGGCGTTCGGCAAGCCGATCGCCGACAAGCAGGCCATCCAGTTCATGCTCGCCGACATGGCGACCGAGCTCGACGCCGCGCGACTGCTCACGCACCGCGCCGCGACGATGAAGG
>Ga0335394_10005345_pt1 | contig 14547 bp, 11 predicted proteins | sample MAT03_FD_205741 | JGI IMG/M metagenome (GOLD analysis project Ga0335394, IMG submission 205741) | Freshwater microbial communities from Lake Fryxell liftoff mats and glacier meltwater in Antarctica - MAT-03 (spades assembly) (version 2) ...
AGGATCTAACAGTTGGAATGATGCTCTTTCTCAAGCATCTTATGGTGGTAATTTGGATATTGTTAAGTATTCCGAAAGTAAAGGAGCTAACAATTGGAATGATGCTCTTTCTCACGCATCTTTAGGTGGTTATTTGGATATTGTTAAGTATGCCGAAAGTAAAGGAGCTAATGATTGGAATGATGTTCTATATAAAGCATCTTTAGGTGGTTATTTGGATATTGTTAAGTATGCCGAAAGTAAAGGATCTAACAGTTGGAATGATGCTCTTTCTCAAGCATCTTATGGTGGTAATTTGGATATTGTTAAGTATTCCGAAAGTAAAGGAGCTAACAATTGGAATGATGCTCTTTCTAGTGCATCTGAAGGTGGTCATTTGGATATTGTTAAGTATGCAGAAAGTAAAGGAGCTAACAATTGGAATGATGCTCTTTATCACGCATCTTTAGGTGGTTATTTGGATATTGTTAAGTATGCCGAAAGTAAAGGATAATTATTAAGTATCTATTTAGATTGGAATGATGCTCTCGATAATGCATCTTTAGGTGGTAATTTGGATATTGTTAAGTCTATTTTTCTAGAGCTCTAGAAAAAAGAACTAAAGTATACCGAAATTAAAGGAGCTAACAATTGGAATTTGGCTCTAGAAATGCCTCTTAATGAGGTTATTTGGATATTGTTAAGTCTCCAGTTTGAAAGCTGGAGCCTTGGTCTATAGAAAAAAGAACTAAAGTATGCCGAAAGTAAATGAGCTAACAATTGGAATGATGTTCTCTATAAAGCATCTTTAGGTGGTTATTTGGATATTGTTAAGTCTATTTTCTATAGAGCTGCGCTATAGAAAAAAGAACTAAAGTATTTAGAAAGTAAAGGAGCTAATGATTGGAATGAGTCTCTCATATATGCATCTGAAGGTGGTCATTTGGATATTGTTAAGTCTTATTATGCTTATAAGAATATAGACTTGGTATATATTTTCTAGAGCGAACGTATACTTTCTACCATCTGTGTTGTTTAAAAACACAGTATCCATACAAACTCTTTTAGAGTTATCCGCTTCCCTAAGTCTATATATGGAAAGAACATGTTTCATTCAATAAATATCTGATCATTGAGTCTTCCAAATGTATTCGTACGCTCGTGATTGAAACATATTGATAATACGATATTAAATATATTTAGGAAGTATAATTTCATTTCTTGGTTTAGAAAGAAGACAATCTGGTAAGACAGAAAGTATATAAGGAGGTATTTCATTTAATTGTAAAGTATATGGTACTTCTATAAAATAGATATTATTTTCCTTTGCTTTTTTCCTCTTAAATTTATCATATGATAATTGTTTTAAAAATTTATTATAGTCTTTTTTATGCCAAAAATTAGGAAAAATATAATGTTGTGGACCATTATATTCAGCAGCTATACCTAATTTATGATTGAAACAATCAAATTCTAAATTACGTTTAGATTTAGGATTTTTTAGAATATTTGGATTACATGATTTGAAAGGTACTTTGTATATATATTCGAGTGTTCTTCGAACAACTCCTTCAGCTACACGACCGTTATCATAATCTTTATAATTAACATCATTTGTATTTAATGGACTATAAGACATTTTTGCTTCAGAGGTAATTGTATAGTCTTCATTATTTTCTTTGGTGGGAATATAGTTTTTTTGAGAAAATAAAAGCCAAAGAAAAAAAATGGTAATTCCAAATACCATAAGGCCAATAAAAAACCAAGACATTTTAAAAGGTATAAAAATGTTTATTTATGAAGAAGATTTAGATTTGATTGCTTCTATAAAAAAAGGAGATACAATATGTGTTAAAGATAAGGTTATAGTACCTCATAATTCATGGTATACTACATTTCGAAGAACTTGGAGAGAGTCACGAAAAGATACTTTAGAATTTATAAAAAATACAATAGATAAAGTTATAAATAATAAATATATAGATAAAGAAATAATCATAAAAAAATTATCAGACGTTATTAATGGTATTAGGGAATTACAATATACTTATGAAAATGATAATGTAACTGTTAATAATTTAAATACAATAATAGATACAATAAAAAAATATATAGATTCACATGAATCTAATAAAGGTATTTATTATAATCCAATACTAATAGCATTTAACAAAAAAAAATTAAATAAAATTTTTATTAAATGAATTTTATTTACTATTAAAACAAATACTACTATTGATATAATATGAATATGTGTTTATCCTATTCAAACTTATACTTTATAAATAACTCTATTCCAGTATAAATTAATCTCTAATACCTCAACTTTATTTTAGTAATGGTAAAATATCCGTAAAGAGCAAAAATGCAGTATAATTTGTTTTAATCCATATGGATTTAATAAATTTATCAATGAAGTTTAAAATGGTGTAGAAATAATTATATTTATGAGTATATTTAAGTAATCATATAAATGTAATAGATGTAATAAATAAGAAAAATTATATATAAAAAATTTTATATAAAAATGAAGAAATATAATAATTGGAATGGTAATATTATAAGTGATATTAAAATAGAAACACCAGAAAAAAATGAATATATTATAGATATTATAAGAAAATGTAAAGAAGAAAGAAAAAAAGTAAGAGTTGTAGGTTCTGGTCATACAATGGCACCTTTTATAGCTCATAATAAAGAAAGTGATATTTTTTTAATATCTTTAGAAAAATATGATTTAGAACCGAGCAATTTTGTACTTGACAAGGATAAAATGGAAGTAACAGTGAATGCAGGAATGAAATTATCTGAATTGTATAATGAGTTAAGTAAATATCGATTATTTTTAGATACACAACCTGCATCAACTGTTTTTACTGTGGGTGGATTGATAAATATGCCTGTTCATGGGGGTCGTTTAGGGGCTTCAATATTATCTGATTCAGTTAAATCACTTTCTTTTATTGATGATAATGGTATTATAAATAATGTTAAAGAAGGGGATAAAAATTTTAATTTATATCGTATGGGTTTAGGTATGTTTGGTATTATAATATCTGTAACATTCAAAGTTTACAAAATAGAAAGTCTTACAGTAATTAGAAACACAGCAAATAATTTATTTTATTTAGATAAGAATAAATATAAATTAGATAGAAAATTAGTACATAATAGATTTTGCTCTATAGTTAAAAAATGTATAGATAATAATGAACTTAAACAATATCATCATTCATTTATGGATTTTCATAATAATAAACTTTTATCTATAGATTGGACGGAATCAAAAAATCCTTCTCACTTTATGAATATTAAGGAAGCTACAAAGATTATAGATTTTCCACCTAATGACTTTGTAAATAAAACACTTTTACCTAATTATAGAACTTATCCTTTTTATTTAAAAACTATGGGATCATTAGCACGAAATGCTATTAAACTATTTGTAGATCTTAATCAATTAGATGATCAAGATATGTTTTGGTTTTTTATGTCTTCGAAGGTATATTATTTAGGATATTTTATACCTATTTATACAGAAGGTGATGATTTGGAAGATATTAATGCATTAAATAATTTATATAAATCCTTAGAAACTGTTATGAATAAAGTACATTATTCTATTAATAATAAAAAAAGTTTTAATATTGATTTACCTATGGATATAAGATTTGTAGTATCCAATAATTCATGTCCATTATCACCTATTTATAAAAAAGGTAAAAAAGTAGTTTATGCTGCAGTTGATTTAATTACAGGTGCGTCAAATATTAATTTAAATTATCAACAAAAACAGGGAAGTTATAAAAAACTAAATAAGCATTTCAGACAGTTTTATAGTAATGTAGAAAATGAATGGAAAAAGTTAGGAGGTGTTCCTCATTATGCTAAAATGTTTGGATTTGCACCACCTACAAAATATAACCAAAATGGTAAAAAATCATATCCTTTTACTTATGTTAATGATTTGTTTCAATTTATAGAAAAAGAGGAAATAGCGTACAAAAGCTCTTCTATTTTCAGAAGTGATTTTATTGAAAATTTACTTTATTAGTTAAATATCTGATCATTGAGTCCATGTATAGAGTATCCTTACTGTAACATACAATTTATGTGCTTAAGTATTAGAGAGTTTATTGATTGAAACATATCCTTCTAGCTTACCGTCTTCAAAGAAGATGGGAGTTCTATATTTAAATGGAATTCGTATTTTTCCATGCTCATTCTCATACAATGATCTATATAATCCTTCTAGATTATCGTATTTCCATCTTCTTCGAAGAAGATGGGAGAATTCATTTGGAATTTGTATAATGATCCTTCGAGCTTACCTTCTTTATAATGACATTCTACATGTAATGATTCATTTGGAATTCGTATAATGATTCATCGAGCTTATCTTCTTTATAATGACATTCTACATGTAATGATCCATTGTCATACCATTTTCTACTTAATCCCTCGAGCTTACCTTCTTTATAATTACATTCTTTACTTAATTGTCCATCATGATACCATTTTCTACTTAATCCCTCGAGCTTACCTTCTTTATAATTACATTCTTTACTTAATTGTCCATCATGATACAATTTTCTAGTTAATCCCTCTAGCTTACCTTCTTTATAATGACATTCTTTACTTAATTGTCCATCACGATACCATTTTCTATAAATAACATATTTTATTTCAGTTCCTTTAAATACTGAATATTCTTCTTTATTATTATTTTTATTATACGTTAGGACGGGTTTAAGTAAATTCTTGATTTTAACTTGTTGAGATAAATTATAAAGGTACTTATTTACTTGACGTAATGTACTATAAACCTTTAAACTATCAAGAAAAAGATGATAAAGCAAAGTATCCTCATGAAGATTTTCAATAGAATAAGAAGATATAGGTATAAACGAATACATTTTAAATAAAATATAAATTAAATTTAATTTATTTCATTGTTATTATCAATATTTTTCAATCCTGAACGCACGTATACCATCTCCAAAGGTATTATCCCATATGTCTATTGATGTGGAGACTCAAAGATAAGACGATATATGGAAAGAATTGATAAGACTGAAACATGTAGTAGTCAAAATATCTTTATATTTTTATTATACAAATAGTAAACAAACTTCGATGAAACCACCTATAATATGCTTATAAACTATTCAATCAAACTTCAACAGAAACTATTATTTCAAGAACATATTATTAACTACAAAACCTTAACATAACCACTATTTCAGGAATTACTTTGTATACAGCTTTTAGTTAAAATGTATTTAATTCTACGTAGTTAACTACAAAACCTCAACAGAACCACTATTTCAGGAATTACCTTGTATACAGCTTTTATTTAAAAATGTATTTAATTCTACATGGTTAACTACAAAACCTAAACAACAACATTTTTTTCCAGGAATTATATTGTATACATCTCTGTAATTAACTAGGTCAATTGTTTTATATAATTTTCACAACCTTCTTTTATTATGAAACTTGATTCTTTTTTAATATGATATTTTAATATACAAATCGTGAATAATAGTAATAAATGATATATTCTATACATATAATAAAAGAAAAACAAGATAGGATTAAACAATGCAATATCAAAATAAATAGTAAAATAAATATAATAATATTAAGTAAAATGTCTGATAGAGAAAAACTTGTAAGGATGGCAACTGATTATGAGTACTTTAAGTATGCAATTAACAATTATTATGTTATATTTCCTTTAGAAATTATTACTCTTGAGCAAGCTTTTATTGAAAATAAAATAGTAACTATTTCTCGTTATAATGCTACTCTATTTGAAAATTTAAAATGGTCAAGTAAATGTGGTAAATTAGGTTTTGTAAAATTATTCTGTAATTCAAACTTTTCGAAAGAACAAAAAAATACAATTATGTACTATGCAGGTTTATCCAACAATATTGAAGTTGTTAATACATTACTTCCATGTTTATTTTCTCTATCAACTGTCTACGAAAGAGAAGTTGGTTTATCCTTTGCAGCAGTTGGATTTACAGAAAAAGGTAGTATTGATTTAGTTAAAAGGGTAACAGGTAAATTAAAAAATTTAGTTGATCCTTACAAAATTATTGAGACAGCTTTTCGCTTTAATCATCCTTCAATAGCTTATTATATATTTAAAAAATATAATTATTTTCCTAATATTATAGAATACCGTAATTTATACTTTTGGTCTTCTTTTAACAATAAATCGTTTAACAATAAATCTTTTAATGATGGATTAGATGATGTTTTAAATAAAATAAATGTACCACTATATCTAGAAACTTTATATAGTGAAGAAAAAGAAATAGGTAAAAAAATTGGTAAATTGATAAAATTAGATAAAGAACATGAAATAGAAAAAGAATTAAAGTATATAGATACAAAATTAGCATTATATTTATTAGAAAAAGTATCATCATTTGGTAATAGCAAAGTATTATCTTATCTTCTTTATTTATTTCCAAATATAGAAATAAATCAATTGATTTTAAATGCTATACGTTTTTTTAATAAAGATATAATAGTTTATTTGTTAAAAATTAAAATAGATGAATATGATTTTGTTAGAGGAATTATTTCAGAGAGTAAACCATTTGTTCTAATTTGGTATATTAATAATCAAAAATATACTTTAAAAGCAATTGATAGCTTAATAAGGTTAGCACGTGACAATGGTGAATATGAAATTGCATACATACTCCAACAATAAAAAATTATCTTTATAAAATGTCTCACTACAAGTATCGTTCATACAAATGCGACTCATGTACACCAGCTTACAAAGATTGTTCCAAAAAATGCGGAGATGCACAATATAAACTCCTTTTTAAATGCGCTGATATTTCTAATTTAATTGCAGGACAAACAATTAATTTACCAATAAATCAGTTCGTTTTGCTATTTGAAGATGAATCATTTGGTGATCTTTTATCAGTCTCTGCTACTTACACCAGTGGACCACCTTCAGTTTTAAGACTTACTTTTAACTTTACTCTTGAATCATGCTACTATGTTAAGCAGTTAAGTTTATCAGGCACTTCTGAAACAAGAACATTAGTTCTTTTAAACACAGTTCCTGCTACTAACACTAACTGTTCAAGCTCAGCAACGTTCGGTTTCACTATTACTGAAGATAGTAGTTTATTATCATTCACTCAAGATTATACATGTAACGATCAATCTCCTTTTCTTGTTCCTCTTTTGGCTACTCTTACAAGTTCTACCACAAAAATAGAACTTGATTTACGTGTTAAATTCTGCAAGGACAAAGCATATAGACCTTGTCCTCAACCTTGCCCTCCATGTGGACAATCATATCCTCAACCTTGCTCTAGTTGCCAACCTTTATTATAAAATAAATACACACTTATATTCTATATAGAATATAAATTTAGTTTGTTTATCTGCAAGTTTCAATCCCGAGCGCACAGATACTCTATACTCAATGATAATAACATATTAATTACAAGTCTTAATATTAAAATAGATGTAATATTAAAATATAAATAGAAATGTAATTACAAGTCTAAATATAAAAGTAGATGTAATATTAAAATATAAATGTAAATAGAAATTAGATGTAACAGTAAAAATATAATTACAAATTTAAAAGTAAAATATAAATGTAATTACAAGTCTAAATATAAAAAAGTAGATGTAATATTAAAATATAAATTATATGTAACAGTAAAAATATAATTACAAATTTAAAAGTAATTACAAGTCTAAATATAAAAAGTAGATGTAATATTAAAATAGATGTAATATTAAAATAGATGTAACAGTAAAATATATAATTACAAATTTAAAAGTAAAATATAAATGTAATTACAAGTCTAAATATAAAAAGTAGATGTAATATTAAAATAGATGTAACAGTAAAATATATAATTGTAACTACAATTATAAGTCTAAATATAAAAAGTAGATGTAATATTAAAATATAAATTAGATGCAAAAGTAATATATGGATTGAAACATATGGATAAGAAATATACTATAATGTTAAAATGAATTAAATTTAATTAAATTATAAATGGGTTCTCCTATATCTACTTATCCGCATTTTATTGAAAATATTCCTGAAGATATTTTGCTTGATAATCTTTTTCTTGATAGTTTAAAGGTTTTTAGTAAATTACGTCAAGTCAATAAGTACTTTAAGAGGTTATCTCAACAAGTTCAAATAAAAAAATTACTTGAGCCTGGTTTAACGTATAATAATACAGAAGAATATTCTGTATTTAAAGGAACTCAAATAAAACATGGTATCTATAGACTTTATTTTCATGAAAATGGACAATTACGTGAAGAATGTCATTATAAAGAAGGTAAACAAGATGGATTAACTAAATATTGGTATAAAACTGGAGAATTAAGTCAAGAATGTACCTATAATAATTCCAAAGAAGTCTCCCTTCTTCGAAGATGGGAAGATGATAAGAAAGAGGGATTAAATAAAGTATGGTATAAAAATGGACAATTATGGTATGAATATAATTATAAAAAAGGTAAGGCCGATGGATTATTTAGAGAATGGTATGAAAATGTACAATTATCGTTTGAATGTACTTATAAAAAAGGTAAGATAGATGGATTATATAGATTATGGTATAAAAATGGACAATTATTGAAAGAATATACTTATAAAAAAGGTCAATTAGAGGGATTATTTAGAAAATGGTATGAAAATGGTATGAAAATGGACAATTATCGTTTGAATGTATTTATAAAAAATGTGAATTAGAGGGATTATTTAGAAAATGGTATGAAAATGGACAATTATCGTTTGAATGTACTTATAAAGAAGGTGAATTCGAGGGATTATGTAGATCCTGGAATGAAAATGGAAACTTATTGGATGAATGTACTTATAAATATGAAATGTGTTTGATAATATAACACATTTCATATTCATTATTTAAAGGAAGTATAATAATGGACAATTAATAGAAAAAAGATTGATTATATAGAAAGAATGTAATGAAGATGTATTAAGTATATTGTGGTATAATAATGGACAATTAAAGAAAAAGGTAATTTTTTCAGTTACTTAATCTTTCTTGAATATTTTTATTTTTATCAAAATATTTTGATAAAAATATTATAGCATGACAGTAATTTTTTTGAATAATATAACTTTTTTGAGTGATTTGAAGCATTGAACGTATACAAGAAAGACCATGTTTCAGGGATTATACTATAAAAAATATTATTGTGCTTGTCAAATGTTTATGTATTTACTAAATTATTATATGTTTGAATGCTCTCTGGATTGAAATATTTATAAGAAAATATTTTAGAAGAGAATTAATCTTACTAGGAGAATAAATACAATAATATGAACAATAAATCCAAACATTGTTGGTCCATAATTACTTAAACAATAAGTATGCAAACCTAAAGGACAAAACAAACTATCTGTTAAACAGTATAAAGCTCTACTTGAAATTAAAGCAAATAATAATCCAAACGCAAATGCTATAGCCCATTTATTTAAGTTACTTAATGGGCATTTTCTTTTTTTAGAGCATGAATCCTTATTATATTGACAATCATCTCCATAAGAGCTATCAGTTTTATTGCAGTCATCAGTGTGGTCACTCATTTTGATTCTATTATTTTATGTTAGAAAAAAATAAGTTGAAGATGAGTTCATCTCTTGAATCTTACGTCATACCAAATTGTTATTCTAATAAAATAAAATATGAGCCTAATTTGCTAGTTATAACTTCAGAAAGATCTGTACAAATAGGGAGAGCAATAAGAGAAAAAATTTACTCACTCGGTTTAGATAAGAAAATTAATGCAGCTATTTTTGTTGATGATGGATTAGGTATGCAAGCAATAACTGCAAAGTCACTTTCTAATATAAAGGGATATATTAACTATATTATACTAACACATAATGATTCAAGTATAACTAAAAATAATTTAAAAGAAAATAATATTTCAAGTGAGTATGTTTTTGAAGTTAGTAAGTCTGATGAAAGTAATAGTGTAGAGGAAATATTAAAAAGTTCTGATTTATCAGGATACTATGTTTATTTTACATTTGCAGAAAAAAATAGTAATTTAGAATATTTAAAAGTTATTAAAGAAATTAAACCTGAAATGGTAATTATTAGAGCAGATAGTTCAAATTTAGTAAAAATCGAAACTATTATAAAAGGATTTCCATTTAGAAGAATGGATTACAGTTTTTCTGGAGGTGAAAAATTAATATTTCTTGTTCCTATTTTAGAAGAACAAAATAATTATGATACTAGATTAAAGGATTTTATAATTAAACTTATTATGTCAATTAAAATAAATAAAGACGATATTAATGATATAATAGAAAGTTATTATAATGATATAAAGATGGCATTTGTTCATTATACAGTTGATATTAATCCAAGTAGCAACTATGAGCGATTAGAATATTTAGGTGATCCTATATTAAAATCTGTTTTTGGTAAATATTTATTAGAACGATTTCCTTTATATGAACCAAGTACCTTAACAAAAATAAATAGTTATTATATGTCAAAAGATTATCAACCTGAATTAGCAGAAAAATTAGGATTAAATGAATTTATTAAAGTTAATGAAATACCAGTAACAAGATCTATTTCAGAAGACGTATTTGAGGCTTTTAATGGCGCTTTATTTTATTATGGAGAAAAAGTTAGAATAGGTTTAGGTTATTATATCGTATCTAAATTATTAGAAAGCTTATTTTCTTCTATTGATATTAATCTAAATAAAATAGATAAACCAAAAAGTGTAATTGAAGAATATTCAAGAGCATTAGGTATTGTTCCTCCTCGAGTTTTAGAATATTGTACTGACGATTATACAATTAGTATACAACTTGAATGGAGAGATGATGTGGTTGAATTCTTTAATAAAAATGGAATAAAGATTGGTAAAATATTAGCAGTAGCAGAAGATAATAGTAAAACAGTAGCAAGAGATAAAGCATATGAAAAAGCTTTAGAAAATATAATTAAATATGGAATTAATAGAGATTGGATTAATAAACATAAAAAAGAAAAAAGAGATAAAGAACTTTCTATTTTAATTGATAAATTTGAAAACATATATCAAAAAATGGGTTATGTAAGTTATATGTTTAAGGAAACAAATAGAGGAGATAGAACACAAAAAACAATGATGTTAATTGCTAAGAAAAAAGATGGTAAAATGGATATATTATCAATATCATCCTCATCTACTGATAATGATGCAAAAAAAAGTGCTCTTAAAAAATTTTTGTCGTAAAAATTAAAACTCTTTAAATGTTCTTCTCTTATTACTATATTTTTCAATCTAAGAATTTAAATAATTCTAAAATGGAAAGAACATATTTAAGTCTATAAATATCTGATAGAGTTTATAAATTATTATCTTTAGTTGGATCTAAAAACCTTATTCCAATTGTTAGCTCCTTTACTTTTGGAATAGTTAATTCCAATTATTATCTGCTTTACTTTCGGCATACTTAACAATATCCAAATGACCACCTTCAGATGCTTGAAAAAGAGCCTCATTCCAATCATTAGCTCCTTTACTTTCCGCATACTTAACAATATTCAAATAACCATTTAAAGATGCGTTATAAAGAGCCTCATTCCAATCTAAATCAATACCTTCTCCTTTACTTTCTACATACTTAACAATATCCAAATAACCACCTTCAGATGCATTTTTGAGAGCCTCATTCCAATCTAAATCAATATCTTCATCTTCTCCTTTACTTTCTGCATACTTAACAATATCCAAATAACCACCTCCAGATGCTCTCATAAGAGCCTCATTCCAATCATTAGCTCCTTTACTTTCTGCATATTTAACAATATCCAAATAACCACCTAAAGATGCGTTTTTGAGAGCCTCATTCCAATTGTTAGCTCCTTTACTTTCTGCATACTTAACAATATCCAAATGACCACCTCTAGATGCGGTATATAGAGCATCATTCCAATCTAAATCAATACCTTCTCCTTTACTTTCGACATACTTAACAATATCAAAATAACCACCTTCAGATGCATGAAAAAGAGCCACATTCCAATTGTTAGCTCCTTTACTTTCTGCATACTTAACAATATCCAAATGACCACTATAAGCCGCACCTTCGAGAGAATCATTCCAATTGTTAGCTCCTTTACTTTCTGCATACTTAACAATATCCCAATGACCACCAAAAGATGCACCTCTGAGAACACTATTCCAATCATTAGCTCCTTTACTTTCTGCATACTTAACAATATCCAAATAACCACCTAAAGATGCACTTCTGAGAGTATCATTCCAATCTAAATCAATACCTTCTCCTTTACTTTCGACATACTTAACAATATCAAAATAACCACCCCTAGATGCTTGAGAAAGAGCCCCATTCCAATCATTAGCTCCTTTACTTTCTGCATACTTAACAATATCCAAATGATCACCTTCTGCAGCACCTGACAATAAAGCATTAAGATTTTTTTCATTTAATTCTATTTTTAGAATATGTTCCCAATGACCTATTTTTGATATCTCTTCGATACCTTTAATGTTAATATTACTGATATCAATAAGGTCATCTTCTAAATATTGTTGACTTTTATTATTATACTTCTTTAATTGAAATTTATAATCATTGATTTCATTAAGAGTTGTTTTTTCTCTATTAGTCAAATAAAGAGATAAAATTGAAACTATGTTACTATTCATTTTATAGTAGATTTTTTTTTTTTTATTAATCTTATCTATTAAAGTTTCAAGACTCTAGATTGTAAAATATAATTGTAATTACAATTATAAATATAAAGTATGTGTTTATGTATTGAAACATATGTAACAGTAAAATATAATTGTAATTACAAGTATAAATATAAAGTATGTGTTTATGTATTGAAACATATGTAACAGTAAAATATAATTGTAATTACAAGTATAAAGTATGTGTAATAGTAAATATAAATGTAATTGTATTGAAACATATGTAACAATAAAATATAAATGTAATTGTAGATGTAATAGTAAAATATAAAGTAAGTGTAACTACAATTACAAGTAAAATGTAATTGTAGATGTAATAGTAAAATATAAAGTAGATGTAATAGTAAAATATAAAGTAAGTGTAACTACAATTACAAGTAAAATGTAATTGTAGATGTAATAGTAAAATATAAATGGAATAAAGATTGGTAAAATATTAGCAGTAGCAGAAGATAATAGTAAAACAGTAGCAAGAGATAAAGCATATGAAAAAGCTTTAGAAAATATAATTAAATATGGAATTAATAGAGATTGGATTAATAAACATAAAAAAGAAAAAAGAGATAAAGAACTTTCTATTTTAATTGATAAATTTGAAAACATATATCAAAAAATGGGTTATGTAAGTTATATGTTTAAGGAAACAAATAGAGGAGATAGAACACAAAAAACAATGATGTTAATTGCTAAGAAAAAAGATGGTAAAATGGATATATTATCAATATCATCCTCATCTACTGATAATGATGCAAAAAAAAGTGCTCTTAAAAAATTTTTGTCGTAAAAATTAAAACTCTTTAAATGTTCTTCTCTTATTACTATATTTTTCAATCTAAGAATTTAAATAATTCTAAAATGGAAAGAACATATTTAAGTCTATAAATATCTGATAGAGTTTATAAATTATTATCTTTAGTTGGATCTAAAAACCTTATTCCAATTGTTAGCTCCTTTACTTTTGGAATAGTTAATTCCAATTATTAGCTCCTTTACTGTCGGCATACTTAACAATATCCAAATGACCACCTTCAGATGCTGCAGAAAGAGCCTCATTCCAATCATTAGCTCCTTTACTTTCCGCATACTTAACAATATTCAAATAACCATTTACAGATGCACCCTCGAGAGCCCAATTCCAATGATTAGCTCCTTTACTTTCGGCATACTTAACAATATCCAAATGACCATTTAAAGATGCGTTATAAAGAGCCTCATTCCAATCATTAGCTCCTTTACTTTCTGCATACTTAACAATATCCAAATGACCATTTAAAGATGCGTTATAAAGAGCCTCATTCCAATCATTAGCTCCTTTACTTTCTGCATATTTAACAATATCCAAATAACCACCTAAAGATGCGTTTTTGAGAGCATCATTCCAATTGTTAGCTCCTTTACTTTCTGCATACTTAACAATATCCAAATGACCAACAGAAGATGCTTTATAAAGAGTATAATTCCAATTTAAATCATTAGCTCCTTTACTTTCTGCATACTTAACAATGTCCAAATGACCACCATAAGATGCACTTGTGAGAGCATCATTCCAATTGTTAGCTCCTTTACTTTCTGCATATTTAACAATATCCAAATGACCACCTTTAGATGCATAATAAAGAGCCGCATTCCAATCATTAGCTCCTTTACTTTCGGCATACTTAACAATATCCCAATGACCACCTAAAGATGCTTGAGCAAGAGCCCAATTCCAATCATTAGCTCCTTTACTTTCTGCATACTTAAAAATATCCAAATAACCACCTAAAGATGCACCTACGAGAGCATAATTCC
>Ga0335394_10005358_pt1 | contig 14520 bp, 14 predicted proteins | sample MAT03_FD_205741 | JGI IMG/M metagenome (GOLD analysis project Ga0335394, IMG submission 205741) | Freshwater microbial communities from Lake Fryxell liftoff mats and glacier meltwater in Antarctica - MAT-03 (spades assembly) (version 2) ...
CGCCGATCATCGCTGGGCTCCAGTGCAGCGCTGCTTCGTGCCCGTCGTGGATGAGTGGGGCAATACGAGCGTCGATGGCTACGCGGCAGCAGGAGATGGCGCAGGCATCGTCGGCGCGGAGGCCTCCGCACGCAAGGGGCAGCTTGCCGGCCTGGAAGCCGCACGCGCGCTTGGTACCATCGATCGCGCCCGGCGCGACGAGCGGGCCGCACCGGTTCGCGTCGAGCTGGAACGGCATCTGCCGATCCGCGCGTTCCTCGATCAGCTGTTTACGCCGCGTGCAGGCTTCTTCGCGCCGGCCGACGATGTGCTCGTCTGCCGTTGCGAGAGCGTCACCGCCGGACGCATCCGCGAAGCCATCGGGCTCGGTGCCATGGGGCCGAACCAGATGAAGGCTTTTACCCGCTGCGGCATGGGTCCCTGCCAGGGCCGCATGTGCGGATTGCCCGCGGCCGAGATCATCGCGCGCGAGCGGGGCATGGCCATGGACGAGGTCGGACTCTTCAACGTACGGCCTCCGCTCAAGCCGATTTCGCTGCAGGAACTCGCGGCGTTGCCGGAGTGAAGCGCCCGGGCACGGCACCCGTTTAGCGGCTTTGGCTGTCGAGTCGGCGTAACGCAACGAGCGGGCGGCGTTCGCCATGAACGGCGGACCCGAAATGGGCAAGGTTCTTGCTCTCGAGGTTCTTGCTATAGTTGTGACCGGCCGTGCGACGAGCATCGACATCCGGCCGTTCGATCCCGCCCATTTTGGTTGATTCGATCTCATCAGGTGGCAATCTAATGAAGCGAAGCATTCTTGCTCTCGCGTTGTCAGCGACAGCATTCTGCGTTTCGGCGCAGGAGTATCCCAACCGGCCAGTGCGCATCATCATTCCTTTTCCACCGGGTGCCGGCACGGATATCGTCGGCCGCGCCATTGCGACAGCCCTGACCGACGCCTGGAAGCAGTCGGTGGTCGTCGACAACCGTCCCGGTGCGGGTGGAACGATTGCAGGCGAGATGGTCGCCAAAGGCAATCCCGACGGTTACACGCTGATGCTCGGCAACGTGAGCACGCTGGCGATCGCCAAGGCGCTCAATCCGAAGCTCGCCTACGATCCGCTGCGTGACTTCGCGCCCATTACGCTGATTACGAGGAGCGAGAACGTGATGGTGATCCATCCGTCGGTGCCGGCGCATTCGGTGAAGGATCTGATCGCCTACGCCAAGGCGAATCCCGGCAAGATAAATTACGGCTCGTCCGGCAACGGCACGACGTCGCATCTGGGCGGGGCGATGTTCGCCTCCGCCGTCGGCGTGGAGATGACGCATATCCCGTACAAGGGCAGTGTGCCCATGATGACCGAACTGGTCGCCGGTCAGCTGCAGTTGTCCTTCTCCTCCGTGCCGACGGCGCTGCCGCACATCAAGAGCGGGCGGTTGCGGGCACTCGCCGTCACGCTTCCCAATCGCTCGACCACCCTGCCGGATCTGCCCACGGTGCAGGAGGCCACCGGTCTCAACAGCTTCGAGATCTCGCTGTGGCAGGGCATCGTCGCGCCCGCGGCCACGCCGCGCGCGATCGTGACGAAGCTCAATCAGCAGATCGTCACGAGTCTGCGCACACCTGAACTCAAGAACAGATTCGCCGAGCAAGGACTCGAGGTCGTGGGCAACACGCCAGAACAGTTCGCGGCATATATGCGTGCCGAGATCGTGAAGTGGACACAGGTGGTGAAGGTGTCCGGCGCGCGGATCGAATAGCTTTTCTTCCTTATCCTCCAATCCGGTCGCCGGGATTGGCATTTTCGCCCCGCCCAAACCGGCACCTGCTGTCATACGACGGTTGAATGAAGAACTGGACGCGGTGATAGCTGCCTGAGGTACGCGAGCGGCTGTTCACTCCGGGCTTTGATCCCACAGTGGCAGCGCGCACGATTTCGAGATCGAGGACCGAGAACGAAGCTAGCCAGCATGCGCATCGAGTCCCCGTTCTTCTTCCTCTACGGAAGTATCCTGTTCGCTATCCTCTGGCTGGCCATCCGCACCCTTTCCCCGGCGCGAATGAAGCGGCACCTGATGGCGCTGGCATTCGCGTTGACCGCAAGCCCTGTCGTGGTCGCAGGTCACGGCGAAGGCATCATCGTGCCAGTCTTTCGCTTCTATTTCCGAGCTGACTGGAATAGCGCGATCGCGGCCATCGTCATCTTCTCCTGCGTGGTCTGGTGGATGGCAGCGTTCGCGTTTCTCTCGTTCCTATCGCGACGTCCGCACACGTGAGCCGTCCTGCGCTGTGTTGCCGAAGCACGCGGCTGCTATGCTTTCGCCGCCCGGCGGACAAGCGAGCGGCCGGGCGGGCTGGGTTGCGCTCGCACTGGGCGGCAGCGGCTTGACGATCGCCGCATTCGCATGGCGCCGCGGGCGATGATACGGTTCGCTGTGGCTGATCTATCTCGCTGCGTACTGCCTCAGTCCCGCCAGTAAAGCCGGGTCGGATTGTCCACCAGGATACGCTGCCGGTCAGCCGGATCGGGAAAGGCTTGCGCCAACAGGTCGACCAGTCCGCCGTCATTCGGGATGTCGCCATGCAGATTGGGGTGTGGGAAATCGGTACCCCAGACGGTGCGCTCGGGCGCAGCCGCATACAGCGCGCGCGAGAACGGGATCGCATCACGAAACGGCAGGCCCTGGGTCGAAAGCCGGTCTGAGCCGGAAACCTTGACCCATGCCAGAGGGTTTGTCGCGAGCAGCGAGGTCAACGTCTTGAACGCAGGCTGCTCGATACCCTCCTTTGCGCTGACCCGCCCCATGTGATCGATCACGAAGGGGATACGGATGCGCTCGAAGACCGGCACCAGTTGCGGGATCGATCCGGCATCGAAATGCAGCTGCGCATGCCAGCCCATCGGCTCGATGCGATCGAGCGTACGCCAGAAGAAGTCCATATCCGGGCCATGGCCCAAGTGGGCGATGAAGTGAAAGCGCACACCGCGCATGCCGCCGTCGTGCAAACGGGTCAATTCAGCGTCGGTGAGCTCCGGGCCGACGATCGCCACTCCGCGGTAGCGGCCGCCACTGCGTGCGATGGCGTCGATCGTGACCGAGTTGTCGCTGCCGTGGCAGGCCGACTGCACCAGAATCGATCGCTCGATGCCGAGAAAATCATGCAGGCTGCGCAGGCGCTCGAACGGGACTTCGGGTGGGGTGAAGGTGCGCGCCGGATCGAGCGGGAAGCGGTCGAACGGGCCGAACACATGGACATGACTGTCGCATGCGCCCGGGGGCGGCGTCCAGCTCGGGCGGCTGGGGTGGTCGTCTGGACCATGACGGACTGGCATCGGTGCGCTTCTCGGGTTGGGTTGCGGCGATCGGGAGCGGATCGGCTTCAACTGCCGGGCTTCAACTGCCGGCCGCCAACAGCCAGCCGTTTTGACAGAAGCCCCGGGGCCAGGGTGAGGTTCCACGATGGCTCGCGGTAAATCATTCTGCGTATGCATGATAATCGAAGCCCTCTTCACGGTATCTTCCGTCCCGCCCAGCGCAAGGTTTGCAGCCGATGGCACGTGTCTCCCTGATCGAAGAAGCGAGCCATCCCGAACTGGCCAGTGAGATCGAGACCATCCGTGGCGGCCGCCGCGGCACGCTGTCGCAGATCTACCGGCTGATGTTGCACAGCCCGGCTGCCGCGATGGCCTGGTATCAGCAGAACTCGGCGCTGCGCTGGGAGACCAAGCTCGATCGCTTCATGCGCGAGCTGGTAATCCTGCGCGTGGCGGTGCTCACCGGCTGCGAGTATGTGCGCCGGGTACACGCTGGGGTCTATGCCGAGGAGGAGGGCTTCACCCCGGCGCAGATTGCCCTGCTCGGTCGCACCGACATCGCGTGGACTGATGAGGCCGTTGCCGATGCGATTACGGTCGCCGAGACAGGTGCCGGAGGGTTCGATGCGAAATCGCGCGCGGCCCTGGCGTACATCGACGCGATGACCCGCACTGTTCAGGTGCCCGATCCAGTGTTCGTCGGGCTGCGTGCCCATTTCGACGAGCGTCAGATTGTCGAGCTCACGATGCTGATCGGGGCCTACAACATGTTGACCCGGGTGCTCAGCGCACTCGATGCCGATTTCGAACCGCTACCCCCGAAGAAAAGTTGAACTGTCCCATGGCCCACTTCGCGCCGGAATCCCGCCAGCCGCTGATCGTTGTCGAGGACGATCCGTTTCCGCGCATCCTGCAGGTGGTCCTCGATCCAACGGTTACCCGGGAACGCACCGATGCATTCATCGACTTCTTCGCCCACACCGCCGATTTTCCTGCCTGGTGCGATAGCGTGCGCGCGGCTGTGGGCACGATGTACCCGGCGACCGTGGTGACGGTAAAGACGCAGGAGGAGCTGCGCGCGAAACTGCCAGGCTGCTGCAGTTCCCGAACGTCACCATCACCCCGCACACTGCCGCCCAGCCGCGCACCAACGCATTGAAGGATCTGGGCGAGATGATGATCGGCATGGCGCGGCTGCTTGGCCATCTGCCGTCGCCTGCGCTGCCGGTGCGTGAGCTGCCGGCGCGCTAGCCCACTTGCCGACCTGGTCCGGCTTTTGCTCCGGGGTCCGGGCTGTCCTGAACTCTGGAGATCGACCATGTCCTCACGCCTGTATGTCGCAGCGCTCGTCGCCGCCCTGTTTTCCGCGGCTGCGGTGGCGCAATCCTGGCCGGCCAAGCCGATCCGTTTCATCGTCACGCTGGCACCAGGCTCGGCCTCGGACATCGTGGCGCGGGTGACTGGCGACGCGCTCACCAAGCCGCTCGGCCAGCAGGTGATCGTCGAAAACCGGCCGGGTGCAGGCGGTGTTGTGGCTGCCGAAATCGTGCAGCGCGCGGCGCCGGACGGCTACACGCTGCTGATCGGCTCGATCGCGAGCCATGGGATCAATCCGGCACTGGTACCGAAAATTCCGTATGACGCGGTCAAGGATTTCACACCGATCGTCAACATCGCCTCCAGCCCGAACGTGCTGATCACTTCGAACTCGCTGCCGGTCAAATCGGTCAAGGAGTTGATAGCGCTGGCGAAGAAGCGTCCGGGCGAGTTGCTGTTTTCCTCCGGCGGCAACGGCACCTCGCATCACATGGGCGCAGAACTTTTCGGATTGCTCGCTGGCGTCAAGATGAGCCATGTGCCGTTCAAGGGGTCGCCTCAGGCGGTGCAGGCGGTCCTCTCAGGCGAGGTGTCGCTCATGTTCCCGAACATCCCGAACGCGATGGGCCTCGCCAAGGCCGGCAAGGTACGTATCCTCGGAGTCACCACGCCGCAGCGCCTGTCATGGTGGCCGGATCTGCCGACCATCGCCGAGCTTGGCCTGCCCGGCTACGAGGTGATCGCCTGGTTCGGTCTGATGGCGCCTGCCGGGACACCGGACGCCATCGTCGAACGGCTCAACGCCGAGACCAACAAGGTGCTCGGGCAGGCAGCCACCCGCGAGCTGCTGGTCAACCAGGGCTTCGAGATCATCGGTGGCAGCGTGAAGGAGTTCGCCGCGTTCATCCGCAGCGAACTGGACAAATGGGCGAAGGTGGTCAAGCTCTCTGGCGCCAAGGCGGAGTGATGGCCGTCTGCCGCAGTCGCGGGTGCGCAGCCCGGCGCGCCCCGGCCGCACCCATCGGCACCGGGTATATACTGTCGACCTGACCAGCCGACAGGTCATTGAACAGCACCTGGCAACGGGAGCCATGGCATGGGCCACCGGCTCCGACTGGTCGTGAGGAGGCTTGCGATGCCTGATCCTTCGGGCGAATTCGATGTGGTAGTCGTAGGTGCGGGCAATGCCGCTACCTGTGCGGGGCTGGCTGCGCGCGAGCAGGGCGCACGCGTGCTGATGCTGGAAGCCGCACCGCTTGCCGACTGCGGCGGCAACAGCCGCTACACCGCCGGCGTGATGCGGGTGGTGTTCAACGGCGCCGATGACCTCGCGCAGATCATTCCCGATCTCACCGAAGACGAGAAGCGCACCGTCGATTTCGGCGCCTATACCGAAGAACAGTTCTTCGATGACATGGGCCGGATCACCCAGTACCGCTGCGATCCCGAGCTTACCGAACTGCTGGTCAAGCGCAGTCACGCCACGCTCGCCTGGATGAGCGGCAAGGGCGTGCGCTTCAACGCAGCCTACGGGCGCCAGTCGTTCAAGGTCGATGGCAAGGTCAAGTTCTGGGGTGGTCTCGCAGTCGAGGCCTGGGGTGGTGGCCCCGGGCTGGTCGACAACCTTCACAAGGCGGCGGCGCGCGAGGGCATCGAGATTCTCTACGACACGGCAGCGCAGTCGCTGATCCAGGACGAGCAGGGCGCGGTGTGTGGCGTACGGGTGAAGCGCCATGGCGAGCGCTTCGAGTTGCGCGCACGCTCAGTGGTGCTCGCCTGCGGCGGCTTCGAATCCAATGCCGAGATGCGCGCCCGCTACCTCGGGCCGGGCTGGGATCTGGCCAAGGTGCGCGGCACCCGCTACAACACCGGGCTGGGTCTGAAGATGGCGATCGACGCCGGGGCGCTGAGCTGCGGTCACTGGTCCGGTTGCCATGCGGTGGGCTGGGACCAGAACGCGCCCGCATTCGGCGATCTGGCGGTGGGCGACAATTTCCAGAAGCACAGCTATCCACTGGGCATCATGGTCAATGCCAACGGCGAGCGCTTCGTCGACGAGGGCGCTGACTTCCGCAACTACACCTATGCCAAGTACGGCGCGGTGGTGCTTGCCCAGCCAGGCATGTTTGCCTGGCAGATATTCGATCAGAAGAGCGTGGGCATGCTGCGCGACGAGTACCGGATCAAGCAGGTCACCAAGGTGCGCGCCGATACGCTCGAAGAACTGGTGCTCAAGCTCGACGGCGTCGATGCCGGGCGCTGCCTGCAGGAGATCGAGGCCTACAACTGCGCGGTGATGACCGAGGTGGCGTTCAATCCGGCCATCAAGGACGGCCGGGGCACGCGCGGCCTGCGGGTGCCCAAGTCGAACTGGGCCAACACGATCGATCAAGGGCCGTTCGAAGCCTATGCGGTGACCTGCGGGGTGACCTTCACCTTCGGCGGAGTGAAGGTCGACGATGCTGCTGCCGTGCAGGACACCGCTGGCGTGCGTATCCCCGGCCTGTATGCTGCAGGCGAGATGGTCGGCGGCCTGTTCTTCCACAACTATCCTGGCGGCACCGGGCTTACCTCCGGGGCCGTGTTCGGCAGGATTGCCGGTACTTCCGCGGGCGCGTATTCAGGCTCTAACGCAGGCTCGAACGCAGGCTCGAACGCAGGCTCGAACGCGCGGCGCGGCTGACACTTCAATCTCAGTTCAGAAGGAGCTCGACATGGATCAGACGCAAGGCGCAGGCGCCGAGATGGCCGTTCCCGGTGGCGATGCGACGATCGCCAATCACAACAGCTACGACCCGACCCGCTCGGTCAAGGATCAGGTCAGCGCTGAGGAGTGGAAAGCGCGGGTCGATCTGGCCGCCTGCTATCGGCTGATGGCCGTCTATGACATGGTCGAGATGATCGCCAATCACATCTCGTCACGTGTTCCCGGGACCGAGAACGAGTTCCTGATCAACCCCTACGGCATGCTCTATGAAGAGATGACCGCCTCGGACATGATCAAGATCGACATCGACGGCAATGTGCTGTTCAACGCCACCAAGTACGGCGTGAACAAGGCCGGCTATGTGATCCACAGCGCCGTGCACAAGGTGCGCCACGATGTGGACTGCGTGATTCATACCCATACCATCGCGGGCATGGCGGTGTCGGCGATGAAGTGCGGGGTGTTGCCGGTTGCCCAGACCTCGATGCGTTTCGGGGACATCGCGTATCACGACTATGAAGGTATTGCCCTCAACATGGACGAGCAGGAGCGTCTGTGTGCCGACCTGGGCGACCGCGAGGCGATGGTCCTGCGCAACCATGGTCTGCTCACCGTGGGTCCGACGGTGGCCGAGTGCTTCAACAACATGTGGCGGCTGGAGCGCGCCTGCCAGATCCAGATTGCGGCGCTGTCCTGCAACACCGAACTGTCGCTGCCGCCGAAGGAAGTGGTCGATCAGACCACGCATCTGTATCAGCGCGGCACCCGACGTCCGTTCGGCCTGATGGAGTGGCCGACGATGCTGCGCAAGCTCGACCGCGAGAACCCGGGCTACGACGCCTGAGTCCGGCCAGAGGGGGACAGACCGCAAGGGTCTGTCCCTTGCCAAAGAACGATCAGGGACTGACCCTCAGGGTCTGTCCCTTGGCAAAGAACGATCGGGACTGACCCTCAGGGTCTGTCCCCCTTCCGTCGGTGGCTCAGGCCGCTTTCTCGAGGCTGGCATCACCCCACGCCGCCGCTGGCACGAACACTTCGCCCGCGAACAGCAGCCGCGCAGTGCGCAGGAAGCTGCCGCCCTTGATTGTCTTTGCCGCGCCTTCACCGGTGGTTTCAATCGCCACCCCCATCGAACCGGTGGGGTGCTCGATCACGATGTCGGCGAACGGCCCGACTGGCGAGGCGACGATCCGGCTCGCCACGGTCCCCGGCAGCATGATGGCCGAGCCGACACACAGCGCGCCGGTGACTGCGTGCGCCGCATGGCAGTTCCAGGGCACGAAATAGCGTGACGTGATCGCGGCACCGCCCTTCGGTACGGGTCCGCGCGGGGTTGAAAGCAGGCCGACCTTGGGTACCACTTTCTCCGATATGTCCCCCATGCCCATCATCGCGCCGGCCTTGCGCCGGATCGCCTCGAAGCGTGCGATCAGCGCCTTGTTGGCATCCAGCTCGGGCTTGGACTCATAGCCGGTGATGCCGAAGGCCTCTGCGCGCATCAGCACCATCGGCATCGCCACGTCGATACAGGTGGCCTCGACACCGTCGATCACATCGAGCGGGTTGCCGGTGGGGAACAGCTTGCCGGTCTTGCCGCCGACAATGCTTGAGAACTCTAGGTAGACCGGCGCCGAGGTGCCGGGAGCGCCATGGATCGAGGCTTCGCCCTCGTAGTTCACCACCCCGTCCGGCGTCTGGATGGTGGCGGTGATCACCGCGCCAGTATTGACGTTGTGGATGCGCACCCTGGTCGTCGGGCTCTGCGCCTCGATCAGCCCGGTCTCGATCGCATACGGGCCGACGGCGGCCAGCATGTTGCCGCAGTTCGGGCTGAAGTCGACCACTGCCTTGTCGACCGAGCACTGGGCGAACAGGTAGTCGAGCTCGGCGTCCGGGTGTTTCGAGTGCGAGATGATCGCGATCTTGCTGGTCAGCGTGTCGGCGCCACCGATGCCGTTGATCTGGCGGGTGTCGGGCGAGCCCATCGCGGCGAGCAGCACCCGCTCGCGTGCCTTGGGCTCACTCGGGATGTCATCGGCCAGGAAGAACGGTCCTTTCGAAGTGCCGCCGCGCATCAGGATACAGGGGATGCCGATCTGGCCAGTTCGGTTCTTCAGAAGGTTGCGCATCAAGGTCTCCATGGGCGCGCCGGCAGCCCGATTGGGCTTCGCCGAGGGCAGCGGCGATGTTCAGCGCACCAGTTTAATCTCCGCCCGTTCAGTCTGCCTTGGCCCCGGAGGCCTTCACGATCCTGCCCCACTTCACCACTTCCTCGCGGAACAACTGGCTGAACTGTTCTGGTGAGCCTTCGAGTGCATCGGCGCCAAGCGCGGCGAGCTTCTCGCGGAACCCTGGCGAGCGGGTGATCTTCTGTGTCGCAGCGTTCAACCGCGTGATGATCTCGCGCGGCGTGCTCGCCGGTGCAAACAGACCGACCCAGGTGCTCGACTCGACGCCGGTGATCCCCTGCTCGGCGAGCGTGGGCACCTCGGGCAGGACGCTCGAGCGTGTTGCACTGGTCACTGCCAGCACCCTGATCTTGCCGCTGCGGATGAACGGCAGCGACGAGGTGAGCTGGTCGAACATGCTGTCCACCTGGCCACCCATCAGATCGCCGAGGGCGGCGCCGCTGCCCTTGTACGGCACATGGATCAGGTCGACGCCGGTCACCGCGCGAAACAGCTCGCCGGTCAGGTGGTTCGAAGTACCGGTGCCGGCTGATGCATAGGTGATCCTGCCCTGGCGCTGCTTGGCGAGCGCCAGGTACTCCTTCGCATTCTTCGCGGGCACACTCGGGTGCACGGTCAGCACGATCGGCACGTTGGACACCGGCGCGACCGGGGCGAGATCCTTGATCGCATCGAAGCCGAGCGCTGCGTAGAGGGTGACATTCACCGCCAGCGAGCTGGACCCCATCAGCAGGGTGTAACCGTCGCCAGTCGACCTGACGACGAACTCGGCGCCGACACTGCCGCCTGCCCCGGCGCGGTTCTCGATCAGCACGGGTTGGCCAAGCGCTTCAGTCAGCGCCGGACCGATCGACCGCGCGGTGATATCGACGTTGCCACCTGGAGCGAAGCCCACGACGAGCCGGATCGGCTTGGTCGGGTAGCCTTGTGCCAAAGCAGGCGCCGCGAGTGCGAGCAGCAGCGGCGCAACGGCGGCCGCAGCCGACCGCCAGCACCGGACAGGGGAAGCATCGGACATGGGGTTCCTTTCAGGTGGGGCGTGCAACAGGGGGGGGCAGAAAAACGGTTCAGGGTAACCTTTGCGGTCAGTCGGCGCGTATGCCGGCGTCGCGGATCAGGCGAGCGAAGCGGGGCCGATTCGGTGCGGATCAACGTCGCGAGTTCCTCCGGTGTGCCGCGCATCGGCTCGGCGCCCTGCGCCGTCAGGCGGTCACGGAACACCGCCGAGGCGTTCGCCTGGGCCAGCACCTTTGCCAGCCGGTCTACCACCGGCGCTGGTGTGCCGGCGGGCGCGAACAGCGCGAACCAGTTGCCCGCTTCGTAGCCGGGGAGCCCGGATTCGGCGACGGTCGGAATATCGGGAAAGGTTGCCGAGCGCCGCGCCGAGGTGGCTGCCAGCGGCCTGACCCGGCCACTTTTCACATGCGGCAGCGTGGTGCTGAAGGTGTCGAACATCAGGTCGACCTCGCCCCCCATCAACGCGGTCAACGCCGGTGCGCCGCCCTTGTAGGGCACATGGGTCAGCTTGATGCCGGCTCGGGCGCTGAACAGTTCCACCGCCAGATGCGGCGCCGAACCACTGGCATGGACGACGACCATCCAACCTCCTTGGGCAGTCACGACGACGATCGAACCTCCTTGGGCAGTCCGGCGCGGCCTTTTCGCAATTGCCTCAACTGCGGGCTCGATTGAATGGACACAGGAGTGTAAGCGATCCGGTCCGGCCGTTGCCGGTGCTACCATCAGGCCCCACGCTGCTCACCGGAGGAGACCGAGATGCTGCTCGAGAAACTTGCCGATTACGCGATACATGAACAGACGTCCCGACTGCCCGATGAGGTCTGGCATCACGCCAAGCGCTGCGTGATCGACTGGAGCGCCTCGCTGCTGCCCGGCATGCTGTGTGCGCCGGCCACGGTGCTGATCGAAGCGCTGGCCGATGAGCTCGATCACGGCCGGAGCACGATACCGGTCTATGGACGAAATTCGGCCACCCGCGCCGCCGCGCTGATCATGGGTGCGGGCTCGCATACCGTCGAGTTCGACGACATCTATCGCGCTGGCGGCTATCACCCGGGCGCACCGACCATCAGCGCAGCCCTGGCTGCCGCACAGTCGGTCGATGCCAGCGGTGAAGACTTCCTGCGCGGGGTGATCGTCGGCTACGAGATCTCGACCCGGGTGTGCGAAGCGGTGATGCCGTCGCACTATGTCTACTGGCACACCACCGCGACCATCGGTTGCATCGGCGCTGCTGCGGCCGCCGCGACGGTACTTAAGTGCAATCGCGAACAGTTCATGAACGCGATTGCCAACGTGACCACCCACATGGCCGGCCTGCAGCAGGCGTTCCGCTCCGAGTCGATGACCAAGCCGATGCACGCCGCGCATGCAGCCGATGTTGGTGTGATGTCGGCGCTGGCAGCGAAGAAAGGGCTGACCGGCACGCTGGACATGCTCGAGGGCGAGCTTGGCTTTGGCGCTGCGATGAGCAAAAACCCGGACTGGTCGAAGGCGACCGCTGGCCTGGGCGAGAAGTACAACATCACCGAGATCACGTTCAAGAACCATGGTTCGTGCGGCCACACCTTCGCCTCGATCGACGGGGCGCTGGCGTTGAAGCAGCAGCACAACCTGAGCGTCGAGCAGATCGCCTCGGTGCGGCTGGAGACTTATGGCCAGGCGACCGATATCTGCGGCCGCGATACGGTGACTTCGGCATTCGAAGGGCGGTTCTCGCTCAAGTTCACGGTGGCCAGCGCGCTGGTGCACGGCAGCGTTCGACTGGACGCGTACACGCCGGAGCGGCTGAACGACGCGAAGGTGAAAGACCTGATGAGCCGCATCGAGCTGGTCGAGGACAAGGCACTCACCGCCGGCTATCCGAAGCAGCGCGCCTCACGGGTGAAGATGACCCTCACCGACGGGCGCAAGCTCGAGTTCTTCCAGCCTTATCGCAAGGGTGATCCCGAGCAGTTGCTGACCGACGACGAGGTCAATGCCAAGTTCATGGAACTCGCTGAGCCGGTACTGGGTTCGGCGAAGGCGAAGGCGCTGCTGGCTGCGCTGTGGAGCACCGAGCAGTTCAAGGCAACTGCGCTACCGTTCTCCCGCTGAAGCCCGGGAACCCTGGGGACAGACCCTGAGGGTCCGTCCCCTCGCTGATCGCGCGGCAGGAATTCCGGGGACAGACCTTCAGGGTCTGTCCCCCAATCACCCGCGCGGCTTGAAGTGCGCAGACGCACCGTTGGGGTCTGCTTCCGGGCCAGTGCGATCATCATTTCCGCGGCTCCTGCTAAAGCCGGGGCGGCAGAGGGGCTCGGCCTTGCTGGCAGCAGCCGGTCGAGTTGACTTGTCTCTGAATGACAGGCTTGGGCGTTTCTGCTATCGTGATAGCGTTCAGTTGATCGGGTGAACAACCGTGGCTCAACTCATCGTGCGCAATCTCGAAGACGACGTGACGGCGGGGCTCAAGCGGCGCGCCGTTGAGCACGGACGCAGCATGGAGGACGAGGTCAGACATATCCTGCGTAACGCATTGCGCGAGCAGAATCAGGCGCCGGCCCTGCTCGGCACTCGAATCGCAGCGAGGTTCGCGAAGGCTGGTCTGACTGAAGACCTGCCGGAACTGCGGGGTCAGCTGCCTCGAGCAGCCGAACTGGGCACGTGATCATTCTTGACACCAACGTGCTCTCGGCGCTGATGAGAACGCGCCCGGAAGCAGCGGTGGTGGCGTGGCTCGATACCCAGCCTGCGGAGTCGGTCTGGCTCACCAGCATCACGGTGTTCGAAGCCCGCTTCGGTCTGGCACTGCTTCCGGCCGGTCGCCGTCGGCAGACGCTTGAAGCGCAGTTCGAGCGACTTCTTCAGGATGACCTTCAGTCGCGCGTGCTGGCCTTCGACGCCCTCGCGGCCTCCTGCGCAGCTTCGCTTGCGGCGCAGCGGCAAAGCGCAGGAAAGACGGTGGACATGCGCGACACCCAGATCGCGGGCATTGCACTGGCACGACGCGCGACGATCGCCACCCGAAACACGCGTCACTTCCAGGATCTGGACGTGACCGTCGTCGATCCCTGGACGGGCTCCGCCAGTTGAACCTCGCCTTCGCCAGCCTCAGCCGCGATATGCCCGCAACCCGTGATCCCTCAGCCAGATGCGCACCAGATGCCGGCGCTGAGCTGGATCTTCGAAGTCGTCGAACTCGGTGCGGCTGTGGCCGGTCTCGATGTTATTGCAATACTGCAGTTGCCCGCGCGTCATGGTGAACTGCAGGGTCAGCGATTCGCGGGCGAACACCTCATCGAGCGCGAGCATCGAGCCCTGGGTGCGGTCATCGAGTGACTCGCCACGCATCGCATAGCCGTTCCTCACCTGGTGCAGACACAGCCGGGCGCGCAGTTGCTGGCCGTCGTACTCGAACATCGGCGCCTGCAGCAGCGGCGTATCGGCCGGGTCGTGCTCCTTCTGGCGGTCGATCCAGAACGGCTGATACAGGCGGGGCAGCGCCTCGCCATGGTCGGCGAGCAGCGCGTTGTAAGCGGTGGCGAAACTCATCACACGGCTCACCCCACCGGAGCGGGCCGCGTTCAGGCAGAGCAGGCCGACATAGCTCGGCATCGTATGATTGAACGCGTTGTCGTTGTGATAGATCAGATCGACATTGGTGCGATCTGGACGCACACCTGAACCGGGCGTGGGCTTGAGGCCAGTGTCGAGCACGTCGGACAGAAAGGCATTCGGATCGCAGCCGTTGTGTTTCTGCGCGACCGGGCGCGCGATCATCGACGACAGCAGCCAGCGTCCGGGTAGCTGGTCTGTGCCGCAGCTGGCAGGGTGGCGGCGGTCAGGGCGAGACCCATGGCCGAGGTTATCCATCGACCGAGGGTGGTTGCGTTCATGCTCAGGCTCCTTGGGGTGCGGGCGGCGTGGACAGACGCCGCACGGAGTCTGTCCACGAGGAGGCGAAGCACGAAACATGCCGAAGCCAGAAAGCGAACTCAGGGGA
>Ga0335394_10005360_pt1 | contig 14517 bp, 10 predicted proteins | sample MAT03_FD_205741 | JGI IMG/M metagenome (GOLD analysis project Ga0335394, IMG submission 205741) | Freshwater microbial communities from Lake Fryxell liftoff mats and glacier meltwater in Antarctica - MAT-03 (spades assembly) (version 2) ...
GGTGCGGCGGTGCTGACGTTGCTCTTTGGCTGGTATTTCGGATTCGTTCAAGGATTGATCTTGGTTAGTTTTGCCTCGACTGCTGGCGCGAGCATTGCATTCCTTCTTAGTCGATTCTTATTTCGCGAATCGATGGACAAGCGATTTGGTCCAAGGTTAGCATCGTTCAATCGGTCCCTTGCGGACCAAGGAGCTTTCTATTTGTTTAGCCTTCGTCTGATTCCAGCAATACCATTCTTCGTGATCAATGCGATCATGGGACTGACTCCCATGAAGCTTCGGACTTTCTGGTGGGTAAGCCAACTTGGAATGCTACCTGGAACCGCTGTCTATGTTTATGCAGGTTCAAGCGTCCCGAGCCTTCAACGGCTTGCAAACGAGGGTGTGAAAGCCGTTTTCAGCCCCGCACAACTTACACAGATTTTGGCGGCCTTGATCGCCCTCGGCATGTTACCTTGGGTTATGCGGTTCCTTACTAAAGCTGGCAAGACTAAAGAGACCAAGTTGGAGCCTAGCAATCCCGAAGAAGCGATTGGAACAAAGAATCATGGATAAGTTCCCACAATTACTTCCCCCTGACGAGAACAATGCGAAGCTGGAATCGTATGTTCGTCCTGCTGACTGGAGGAACCCGCATCCCAAGGGCCGGTACAACTTAGTCGTCATCGGGGCGGGCACCGCGGGGCTGGTCACTGCCGCAGGTGCCGCAGGCCTTGGTGCCAAAGTGGCATTGATCGAACGAAGCTTAATGGGAGGCGACTGCCTCAACGTTGGATGTGTACCGTCCAAGGCGATCATCAGCGCAGGCCGAGTTGCTGCAACCGTTCGCAGCGCAGAACGCTTTGGAATTCGAGGGACCGAGCATGCGCACGCGGACTTTGGTCAGGTCATGGCACGAATGCGCCAACTGCGAGCTGATATCAGCCCCAACGATTCGGCTGCCCGATTTCGAAACCTAGGAGTGGATGTTTACTTCGGGCAAGCAATGTTCGAAGACTCTCAAACCGTGGATGTCGATGGAACAAAACTGAACTTCGCGAAGGCGGTCATTGCGACCGGAGCGAGGGCAGCGATTCCCACGATTCCTGGGCTTGATTCCGTTCCGTTTCTTACTAACGAAACGGTCTTCTCTCTGACGGAGTTACCGAAAAGACTGGGCATCATCGGAGCCGGACCCATTGGTTGCGAGCTCGCGCAGGCCTTCGCTCAGTTGGGCTCGCAAGTGGTTCTCGTCGAGTCGGAATCTGGAATTCTTCCTCGTGAGGACCGAGACGCAGCAGCTATTGTTAGAGTATCTTTGATTCGAGATGGAGTCCGGTTGTTGCCATTTAGCAGCTCGCTTTCAGTAGAAGCGCGACCCACTATGGCACTAACGTCTAATACAATATCTACCGCGTACCGTGAGGAAATTGATCAACTACTCGTGTGTGTTGGGCGGTCTCCGAACGTCGAGAACATGAACCTCGAATTAGTTGGCGTAAAATACAACGCAAAGGGAGTTGTCGTTGACGACTTCATGCGGACGACCAACCACAGAATCTTTGCAGCAGGAGATATTTGTTCCCCGTTTCAGTTTACGCATGCGGCCGACTTCATGGCCAGAATCGTGATTCAGAATGCGCTATTCCTAGGCCGCAAAAGAGCTTCTTCGTTAATGATTCCTTGGTGTACGTATACCTCTCCTGAAGTTGCTCACGTCGGACTTTACGAAGCGCAAGCACGCGACAAGGGGCTTGAGATCGATACCTATGTTCAGCAGCTTGCTGAAAATGATCGGGCCATTTTGGAAGGCGACACGGAGGGCTTTGTCAAGATCCACGTTCTCAAAGGCAAGGATCGTATCGTCGGAGCGACGATCGTTGCAAAGAATGCGGGCGATCAAATCTCGGAAGTAACTCTTGCGATGACCAACCGAGTTGGCCTCAAGAAAATCGGAACCACAATCCACCCCTACCCAACCCAGGCGGAAGCGATTCGAAGAGTTGCGGATCAATACAATCGCACGCGGCTAACACCCTTGGTGAAATCGTTATTTCAGCGTTGGCTGGACTGGACGCGATGAACTCCACATTTCTCGAAACGACATGCGGCTAGAACAAAAGAAACAACCATGATTCTGAAAACATTGAAACGCGCTGGTCATGAGCTTGCATCGACAAGTCGCCAGCGGCAGATACTCGGCGACGAGAAGCTCGTCGAGGCAGGTCGTTTCGAAGCGACGCTTGCGTCCGTTGGTGTCGATGGTTTAAGCAGGACACGCCTCTCGACTTTGCAAATCAATCTTGGCAAGTTGTGCAATCAAACCTGCTCGCATTGCCATGTGGATGCGGGACCCGACCGACGCGAAAGCATGTCGCATGAGACAGCAGAGCAAATTATTGGGTTCCTAAAGCGTTCTCATGTAGAAACGCTCGACATCACGGGCGGAGCACCCGAAATGAACCCGAATTTTCGATGGCTTGTAGAACAAGCACATGAGCTGGGCTTGAAGATTATCGATCGATGCAATTTGACGATCTTACTCGCTCCCAATTTTACTGACTTACCTGAGTTTTTGGCGAAACATCAGGTTACGGTGATCGCTTCATTGCCATGTTACCTGGAAGAGAATTGCGACTTGCAACGAGGAGAAGGAGTATTTAGCAAGTCCATTGAAGCGATTTACCAACTTAACCAACTAGGCTACGGATCTCCCAGCAGTGCTCTTGACCTCCATCTAGTCTATAACCCCGTCGGGACAAGTTTGCCTCCGGATCAATCGAAGCTTGAAGCCGATTATCGCGGACAGCTCATGTCAAGATATGGCTTGCAGTTCAATCGTTTGTACACGATCACAAACATGCCGATCAGTCGTTATCTCGCCGACTTGCTATCACGTAATGAGTACATGAAGTACATGCAAAAGCTAATGGATAGCTTCAATGCAGAAACGATTGGTGAGTTGATGTGCCGATCCTTGGTATCGGTTGATTGGAACGGGTATCTCTACGACTGCGACTTTAATCAGATGCTTGATCTGCCCTTGGGCTCAACCAACGCAGTTCACATTTCCGAAGTCTCCGAAAGCGACCTCGTTGGTCGAATGATCCAAACGGCCAATCATTGCTTTGGCTGCACAGCCGGTTGCGGCTCAAGTTGCACGGGTAGCATTTCATGAATCCGGGTCCGCAAAGCCAGAATCGCAAGGAAAGCCTCTTAGTATTTGCGAGATTTCCAGAACTTGGAAAAGCCAAGACGCGATTGAACCCCGCGTTCGGCGACGTTCATGCGATGGCAATTTACAAGCAGCTTGCACACAATACGATTGAACTGGCGAGCCGGTTTGCCGCCGAGCAAGGTTGCGTTTTATCGATCCACTTCAGTGGTGGTGACTGCCACTTGATGGCATCGGAATTCGGAAGGGAACTAATCTTTGTCGAGCAAGTCGACGGAGATTTAGGAGCTCGCTTGACGAGAGCGACGGAGCAGGAATTTAGTCGAGGTGCACATCGAGTCGTCGTGATTGGGACCGATTGCTATGGCCTCTGCGAATCGCAACTGCAACTCGCTTTCGATACATTGCGATCACAGGACGTCGTACTTGGACCAGCTACTGACGGCGGTTACTATCTCATCGGTATGAACCACCACCAAGCATTTCTGTTCGAAGATATCGAATGGGGAAGTAGTCGCGTGCTGGCGCAGACGAGTATCACTGCTCGGCAAGCTGGGAAATCGCTTTGCCTGTTGCAGCCTCTTTCTGACGTCGATCACCCCGAGGATGTTGTTCTCATGCGTCAAAATGATGTGGGCGATGCAGGCGGGCTTTTTGTATCGAAGGCAGGCCGTATCTCCGTCATCATTCCTACGCTGAACGAAGCCGTTAACCTTCCAAAAACATTGCAGTCTGTGGGACGCGCGAGTGAACAACTTGAGATTATCGTCGTCGATGGCGGTAGCACCGACGGAACACTCGATGTTGCAAAAGAGCACGGTTGCCGGGCGTTCCTGGGCAATCGAGGTCGAGCACACCAGATGAACGCAGGAGCGGCCATCGCAACCGGAGAGACATTGTTGTTTCTACACGCCGATACTTTGCTTCCAGCGAACTATGCCGTGGACGTTGAACGCTGTGTGTCGGACGGCAGCATAGCTGGAGCATTTCGTTTGAGCATTGACGGACCTTGTTTCGGATTGCGTTGGGTTGAATGGGGGGCAAACTTTCGATCGCAGTTTTTTCAGTTCCCGTATGGAGATCAAGCCCTATTCTTGCGAGCTAAAACCTTCTTCGGGATGGGAGCTTATCGACCAATTTCGATCATGGATGACTTTGATTTGGTAGATCGACTTCGTCGGTTAGGAAAGATACAACTTCTCAAAACTTCGGTTTCGACGTCGAGCCGACGCTGGGAAAAAAAGGGTATTTTCGCAACGACGCTTATCAATCAGATGTGCGTTCTGAAGTATCGACTGGGTTTTTCGCCCGACAGCATCGCGCAGTTTTATCATGACGAAAAAGAGGATTGAAATCATGAAGGCTGCAGCGTCGCAGCGACCATCGGTTTAAAGATTTTTCCATGGACTGATACCGGCAATTCCGAATTCAGTCGAGTCGTCATTAGCGATGCAAGCGGAACAGAACAGCCAGTCGGCACGAACCTTCAGATCACGTCATCCCCTGAACAGCAGGCAGTCGACAATCAGTAGGAATCGTTTCTCCCCCAGCACTCGCGCAATTGCCTGCCGAGTCGAATGGTCAACGTATTTTCCACTCGCGTTGGATAGGCTGTCGAGCTTGAAGTTGCTTCTTCCATCCTTCGCAAAGTTCTTGGCCCGTTGTTGGTGCGATCCGCCATGCTGAATCAATTTCCTCAATCGCCTTGTCATAGTTACTGGCCAAGCCATAGGCTGCAGCCAACGCTGCGAGTGAACTCCAATCTCGCCCGGCGCTCTTTTGCACGACCTTAGACGCTACCTCGATAGCCAGTTTTGGATTCGCGGCTGGAGAAGCTGAAAGCAACCATGCCAATCCATGCTCGATTTCCAATTCGTCGGGCGCAAGCTTGGCTGCGATCTTCAATTTTTTGACCGCAGCAGTAGCGAACCCTGATTCTAAATCGATACGAGCCGCCAGCGTCAAGATTCGCGGATCGGCCTCCTGCTCTTTGGACAACTTGAATTCCGTCGACCGCTTTTCTAGTCCCTGCACTACGTGCGAAAGTGAATGAAAAGTTTGCAGGAGCTTTTGAAACTTGGCATCGACTTCATTGACCTCACTCAAGTCCGACAACACGCCTGGATTATCGCCCAGGTTGAGTCGCGTCAATGCTCGCGCTAAGTATACCTCTGCACTCGCGCCCCCGTCATCAATAACCTTGGAAACGGCGAGTTCGATGTCTTGGTGGTCTTTCTTGCTTCGTAAATTCAATGGATCCGCCAGAAAGAAAGACTCTCGGCCTAAGTGTGCGTGCAAGCCTTTAACAAACGGATCCCGAATCTTTATAGCAAACGAATATTCGCTCGCCTTCGTTGCAACGGACTTTCGAATTTGGGTAATTTCATCTCGAAGCAGCTTCATGTCGGTTACCTGGCGAATTGAAAATCTGAATGAAGTTGCCGTGCGTTCCTCAGGACGGAACAAATCTAACTCCGATTGGATCTTGTCTGCATGGGCCTGTAGCTCAAGGTTGTCCGATTGATACTTGGTCCGAAGTTGTTCGATTTGCGCCTTTTCCTGCTCGACCTTTACGATCCTGTCCTGCCAGTCCTCGAATCTTTTGTCCAGCGACATTCCTCGTTTCAATAGGCCGCCAAGCCCGGACCATGTGCTTTCTAAGCCATTCAACACGGCATCTGGCGATTGGGCCTGTGGAACCGCGTCGAGCCAACCACGAATTGCTCTGAAGGATTCCAATTTGGGATCATCCTCATCGGGAATGAGGTCTTTGACGTGCATGATGTGTATTGCCGTAAAGATCGTTGGACCGCGACAAAGGCTTCCAGACATCATGCCGACTACTTGTCCTTCGCGATTGAACACGGGGCAACCGTTTAACGTTCGCGGTGCAAAATGACTCAACCAAATCCACATTGTCTCGGGATCAAGCCCATATCGCTCGGACGGTTGAATCTCCAAGCCGGAAACGTATTCTTCGCCTAGCAATCTTCGCTTCACTTTTATGGGTGCCAACCAGTTTTTAAAGCCATCAGAAAAAGGCCCACCCCATGCAGCTAAATCGTCATCGATCCCAGGATTGGCATTTCGCATCAAATCAAGTGGTTTGTCGGAGCGCGGAACCCCCCTCTTGGCGGGCGAAATTTTTGCGATGGCAATGTCTTTGCCCACGGACGCTGCCACAATTCCATCGACATCAAATCGCATGCCATCATAAAAAAACACTGTTAACTTATCTCCGCCGCGCAGGTCTGTTAGGTTTGTTAGACAGGTTGCAATATAGCCGCGTTCATCTACATAAAAGCAGCTGCCAACACACGTCCGACTGTTGAGATTACTGTTAAGATACAGTGCCCCGACCTTCTTGAAGAGTTCGCCTGAGAGTTGGATGGGTTGCGATTGCGCATGAACCACGGTGCAAGCGAAGAGCGACCACAAAAAAACTGAGCCATATTTCGCGATCGCCATGTTTGCATTCCTTACCGCGAGTTAGGAGAATTTTCAAAAGAAAATTCGGATTCAGCTCAAATCGCGACAGTTTGGACAACGATCGAAATGAATAGATGATTAATCGTCATCGACACTCTACCATAAATCGGTGTGGGACACTACATTCGAGGGACTTTCAAGTAAACTGGACGATGGTGTCGCCGCTCGCTTTCGTAATGGGTGTTTTATGTCTACTCGATTTCTGGTTTTTTGCGCGATCTTTGGGTTTACTTCCACCATTTTTGCGACCGATTCGAAAGAATCTGATGGCGATCAGGCCAAGCGGCTAGTTCAGGCTGCACTTCAATCAGAAATCACAGGTACAGCCCAAGAGCGCGAGGAACTTGTTAAACAGGCGTCGGCACTTCAGTCTCAAGACCCATCCGTGCACTGGCAGCTTGGGCAAGTGAAAATTGGAAACGTCTGGAGGGACTACACATCGCTCGTTGATCAATCGAAGAAGTCGAAAGTACTGGAAGAGTATCGCGTACTGCGTGACAGTTCTCAACCGACGCTTGCAAGCCAAATTCAAGTCACGACATTTTGTTTAAAACATGGTCTGAAAGAGCAAGCAAAGTCACATTGGTCTGCAATCCTGGAATTGGATCCAGACAATGCCAATGCACGAAAGCAAATGGGATTCGTACGACTGGGCGGTCGATGGCTATTGAGCAACGAAATTGAGTCGGAGCGTCGATCATCCACGAAGATTGCTGAGAATCTTCGCAAAAATCTACCCGGACTGCGAAGCATCGGAGAAGATTTGATTAATTTAAGGATAACGTCTACTGAAGCAACAGCAAAGATTTGTGTGGATGCAAGTATCTATTCCATTCCTGGCTGGGAACTTTGCTTGTCATCGGATAACAGTCGAGGTGCGTCTGCAGTAGTCGGTGCTCTTGAAACGCTGAGTGCACCAGAAGCTTCGTTGTCACTGGCTCGTCACGCTGTGTGGGCAAATGACTCGAAAGTGCGCGAGTCCGCGATTCTCGCGCTTGCATACCGTGACCAGCACTCTTTCATCCCTGCAATGTTAGCGGAGCTTCAGGGGCCATGGATCGCCTCGCGACAGTGGGCGTACGACAGTTTCAATCGGCTCATCATTAGATACTCACTGGTTGCAGACGGACAAGACAGACAGTCGCTGCAAGTCATGGACAACATCTATTTTCTGCAAGGTAATCCCTATCTTGCAGCATTGACAGCCAATTCGCAGGCTTCGCAATCGACATCCCAGAACGAACGTATTAGGCGAAATGAGAACGCACTGATCGAAACCCACAACGCACAGATCATCCATGTCCTCGGTCGGGTGACTGATCAAAATGGTCTTACGTCGCCGCAGGATTGGTGGGAATGGTGGGACGCAAAAAATGAAGTCTACTCGTCTAGCGAAAAGCCGATTTTGACGAGCTACATGTTTCGCACCTCCGAAGCTAGGGCCCCGCTCTCACTGAGTTCGAGTTCAGAGAATAGCGATGGTCGCGAGAGTCGTGACAAGTACAAAAAGGATTGCCTCGCGAGTGGAACTCCGATTCTAACGCAGCGCGGACCAGTCAACGTCGAGCGAGTGCGCATTGGAGATTTGGTACTCTCAAAGCATCCGGAAACTGGAGAAGTTCGTTTTAGTCCGGTTCTCCGGACTACAATTCGAGAGCCGGAGCCACTCATTCGAATTGCGCTCGAAGGCGAAAGTAATCGAGCAATTCGCGCGAGTGGCGGCCACCCGTTTTGGGTTAGCGGCAAGGGTTGGTTGAAAGCTCGCGAGCTGACGCCTGGAATGCGACTTCATGGCCTGGAGCAATTCTCGGAAGTCATAGGAGTCGAAGAGGAAACAAAGCCAACGCGGACCTATAACCTAGTGGTAGCCGACTTCCACTCTTACTTTATTGGGATCGGTGGTGTGCTGAGTCACGACAATAGCGTCATTGAACCGGTACGCTGCTTGGTCCCCGGGCTAAACCTGCAATAACAAGAGTTGGTCGGCTGATGGCTCCCAAGCACTCAGCGCACTGGCATATGTTGTTGTGAACAATCGCGTCAAAGAATGGCTCACTGAGTATCAATTTTCCCTGACTCTTGACACTGCCGCTTGAGTTCAATCGTACATGTCGAAAATTTTGACGACGTCCACGCAGTTCATGAAGGCGAATCTTTCCAGCCATCGGCTTCTTCCACAATTAGGTCCTCAACCATGAAGACACTGGCTCCCGCCAATACCAGCGTTCACAGATTGAGAGTAGGCCGCGGAAACGAAGCGGCTTTACGCCATGCACGATCTTTTTCAGGGCTCCGCTTCGCTACTCTCTAAAATGTCGCTAAAATACGTCGATGGGGTAGCACAGCAATAAAAATCCTTTAATTTCATGATACGTCAATTTCCAATCAAGAACCCGCTGATTGCCATAATCATGGTTCAACAGACTGAGGTCTAGCAAGACTGACGAGGCTTGAAAGCGGATGCAATCTAAGGATGCTCGCGATCGGGGAGTACGCCCCGCCTCTGCCTCAAAGAAACCGCTTCCATTTTCATAGAACGGCCCGTCACCAACGCAAGTGGCGTACGCCTGCAGCGTCAGATACACAGAAGCTGGTAGAGGCGGGTTGGCGGGTTGGCTTGAAGCTAGCCAATTCCTATTTCACTTTCCAGTTTTCGGCTTAGACAGCAACTAGTTTTTGTTCATCACCATGGATCTGAATTCACGCATGCTTGGACAGCAGTTAGCCGAACGCCTTGGGTGCATGCCCTCGCTCTGTGGCCGCAAGGGACGACTTATGGGGGTTGCGTGGTTCTTAGACAATAGAACGCTGACATTGAGAGGAGTGCCCGGTGCAACTCTCGAAGACTTTCCAGCTTCAGGACTGCGGATTTTGCGACGCGAAGCTCCTCTGCACGTTAACTCAAACGACGTGCCAGATTCAGACTGGTGTGGCCGAGACCAAAGAGGAAAGATCGTGTTTTCACGTTCTGGGCAGCTTTACCGTCGCGATAAGAAATCGGATAAGCTGATTGCAGACTTCACGAATTTGGCTCCTAATCCTGAACCTGCACCCGAGTGGGCAACTCGCAAGCTCTAAAGTGACACTGCGGAGTACTTTCTTACGGGGTATCCGCGGTCTGGGGCGGAGGCTGGACTGGCAACAATCAGTTGGTTTGCACCTGGAGATTTTTGGTCAACCAACTCAGGTAGGATGACGTCTGGTCTGCAAGTTGGGTGTCACCTCGGTCGTTGGCACTCTCAAGTTGTTGACGTGACTGCTCAATGCTCCGCAATGCCTTGATGTACAAGGCTAGGTCCGCGCTGCAACGACGACATTCCGGTTGTGCAGGTTGCTGGGCGCGGCAGACAGGACATGCAAAGTTTTGCTGAAGACTTACTGCTCGTTTAGACGGAAACTTCGGATCGACGGGTTGGCTGCTTGTCATGTTAGATAGAACAGCAAATCCTCTAGTTCGGCCTCTAAGCCTTCGAGCATTTCATCGTCCCCCTGCTGCCGGGCACTCTCGATCAACCCGATCAGACGATCGATGTCTTCGGCGTCGTCACCAGAAACCGTGTTCCGCACCGAATTGGCCCGAGTGACCACCTCGTTCGGTTTCGGTTCGAATGAATTGCCGCCGTCAATTCGAACGATTGTTTCGTTATCGTCGGACTGGACCGAATCTCGTGGACGAACTGCTTCATCCTCGTCCTCATCTGTATCCACTTCGTCCATTGTCGAGCTAAATCCGTCGGAATCTTGAAACAGAGCCTCCAATCGCTCTTCCGTCGCCTTCCTGCCGCTCTCACCCATTTGAGAAAGTGCATTAACGATCTTCAACATCTTCTTGATGCCGGTCTTGCGTTCGACGGCGGTCACTGTCAGTGTTCCGTCCAGGGTAAGCTCAAATCGAACCAGAATTTCGCCATCGGAGTCGTCGGTTTGATTGAGTCCTTCGAGCAAAAATCGTCCAATCGATACGTTGCGACTGAGCTGCATACTTTCACCTTGAAAGACGTCAACCTCCACCACTCGTTGATCGGAAGAAAGGGTTTGGAAGATATCTTCGTACATTGCAGGGAGCGGCGAGTTTCGGCGAATGATCGGTGCGAAAACAAGTTCCGAACTATAAAAGGAGCCTTTCAACGCAGAAACCCCGAGGGTGTGTGTCGCGACGTCAATCAAGACGGGGCCAACCGAGTGTCCATCCTGCATCGCTGCTTGGGTTGCCGCCCCTAACGCAACGGCCAAGTCCGGGTTTACGGACCACTTTGGATCGCGTTGAAATTCCTCCTGCAATCTTCGTTGAACCATCGGTGTTCGGGTTGAACCTCCGACCAAAATCAATTCATCTAACTGGCTCGTACTAAGTCCTGAGTCTCGAATAGCGTCATCCACACAAATGATCGTCCGTTCTACCAATGCTTCGATCAAGTCCTCATATTCATGTCGCGAGATCTCAATGTCCAGATTGATGGGGCTGCCATCGACGGTCGCAATGAACTCCTCGGAAATTCGGACGGAGCTCGAGGCTGACAGTTCGCACTTGGCACGCTCGCACGCTTGTATCAATCGCCACCGTGTGGTGCTCTGAGCCATCAAATCAAAGTTGTGTTGACCGAGAAAGATGCCGGCAATGTGCTTGCTAAGCAATTCGTCAAAATCATCGCCGCCTAAGTGTGTGTCTCCCTTGCTGCTCAGGACCTCCACAACTCCGTCTTCGACTCGTACAATCGAGACGTCGAACGTTCCACCCCCCAAATCGTAAACGATCAGATGGCGTCGCTCGCTTGTGGTCGAGTGATAGACTAAGCTGGCTGCGGTGGGTTCATTGATAATGCGTTCAACCGTCAAACCGGCGAGCTGTCCCGCTTCGCGAGTCGCTTGACGTTGATTCTCGTCAAAGAATGCGGGGACCGTGATGACTGCCCGCGTGACAGTGGTCCCGAGAAACGTCTCAGCCCGTTGCTTCAAGCGACGGAGAATCACCGCGCTGATTTCTTGCGGAGAAAACTCCTGATCTGCCATCTTGACCTTAATGGCTTGCCCCATTCGCCGCTTTACCGAGGATACAGTTCGGTCCGGAAACGCGGCCAACTGGTTCTTGGCTGCATTTCCAACAATCAATTTACCGTCTAGGGTCATACCTACGACCGAGGGGAGGATGGATGAACCGTCCTCTTCGATGACATGCACTTTGCCGTCTCGATAGACGGCCACCACGCTGTTGGTCGTTCCTAAGTCGATACCGATGATCGTTGATTGCTGATTTTCCATTTATATCGTTCTCGTTGGACAAGTTGACTAAAAATCAATAGTGCCGTATCCAATTTAGGAATTGGGGTTGGCAATCAGTGTGGTACGGCGGTCTACGCCGTCGTTTCTCGATCGGGGCGACCGAGCCACTTTCAATGGTTATCAAGTTGCGATTCGGACTTCGGCGCAACGCAGTGTTGCATTTCGCCAAAGGTACAACGGCCGAAGCTGCTGTGCAACGTGCGCGCTGGGGACCGAAGGGGCATAAATCATATCGACGGCGTTCATTGTCTCTGCGTCGAACGCTTGGTGCAATACATTCACTCGCTCGATTTCAAACTGCTTCATCAATCGATGGACGCGGGCGAGCAGCAGCTCTAGTCCCTTATGCGATGCGTCTTGGACTGGCGACGCTGGCTTCGATGCCTCCATGGACTCGACTACTACTGAACGGAGTTGAGCAATCCAACGGCGAGCGAATGCTTTTGCAATCCAAGGGGCCTTGGACAGGATGGCGTCGCACCGTTGCAAGACGTGGTCTTCTTCGCGTGCGACTACTATCTTAGGAACAATCGACTCAATGGCTCGCTGCAAACTCTCCTCAATATCGGCGATAGCCTCCGCCATCTTCCGGCTCTCAGACGATTGTGCCGCGCCGACGGGTAACGCTGCGCCGACGGGTGGCGCTGCGCCGACGGGTGTTGCTGTAAGCTTTTGTTCTAATCGTTGAAAACTGTCTTGCAGAGACTGTTGCAGTTCCCGTCCCCCGCGCACTTGAAGCTTGATTTCGTGACGAAGGACCGTAAATGCTTCAACGATGTCCACGGCTCCCAGCAGCTCACTCGCCTGATTCATGTTGGCTTCGGTGTTCGCAAATGTTGACAAATTCTCAGGAATTGGGTTGGATCCCATACTTGGAAAAGAGTTTTCATTCATCGATTATCTCAACTCGTTTCCCAAAGCGAGCAGATTCAACATGTCCAGCCGCGGCCTGACTTTTTCCGCTTCCACAATCACAGCCATAAGGTCGGGCTTGTCGCGGCTTGGGGTTAACAAGGCGGTCGCCTGGGCAAGCGGGTCGCTCAGCAATTGGTACGCGGCGTGAATGTCTCGGAATTTTTCCGGATCGCGATCAGGTGGATACTGACGAACCAAAGCGAGGTATTTTTTTCGAAGCTCTTCTTGCGTTGCCCCCGGTTTGAGTTCAAGAATTTGGTGTGCATTGTTAGCGGTAACACTCATTTGCGGGACCTGCTCGCTTCGCGTTTCTTTCTCTCGAGCTCTTTCTCTCGTCGTTTCCGTGTCGCTTTGATCTCGTCGATCGACTGTTCAACGACTTTTGCGTTGGGATCTGGACGAGAGAGGGAATCCTCCTGACGTGCAACTTGTTGTTTCTGAATCGACATCACGAATTCGATTATTTCGTCTGGGGTGATGCCGTAGTTCGGAAACAACTTTCCAATGGCTTTCACGGACTCTTCGGCAGACATTTTTTGCTGGATGATCTTTGCGAATTCCGCGACGCCATGAAGGCCTAGCTTTTCAAAGATCTCAGAAAACGCCTTTGGTTGATTTAGCAGTACCTTGTCGAGCTTGTTCGCAGTGCGAGCTCGGTCGGCTCGGCAATCAGGACAGTCGCACAACTCCTCGTCTGAATCGTCTTCTTCATCAAAGAGATCGTACTCATCTTCGTCGTCGAATTTGTCGAACTCATGGTCCTCGAATTCATTATCATCATCATACTTAGAGCCATAGGACTTACGACGCTCCTCCTCCGCCTTCAACTCTTGGAACATGGCGTTGAAACCGTCGGAGACTTTGTCGAATTGATATCGGTAGAACGCGTCCTTTTCGGTCCGAGCGGCCTCTTTCGCCATTATCATGAGCGGCGCGTAGTCTGTGACGCGTTGCCTCGGAAACCACGATGGGCCGAGTATCCAACCCAAGATGGCTGCCGCCAAACGCGGTTCTTTCAGAGCGCGTCGCAGGAACTCTGGACTCGGCAATGGATCATTGCCCGAAGGCCAAAACTTGTGGATAGCTCCCCATGAAAATGCGTCTATCTGAACCGGAGTGATGTCATCTTTATTAAAGGTTTTTAGTTTGCTAACGAATGCCTTTCCCGCCTTGCTCGATTGCATTCGGTAGCCTTTGTGTCTAAGTCCCGTCCGTGTTAAATCCCAAAAGAACGACCCAATCGAAAACAGATCCGACAGCTCCAGTTCATCTGCTTTTTCAAGCTTAGGCTCAACTCTAACCCGAAATACTTTTAAGTCTGGACCAGGAATGTTCATCTCTTGCAAGGCAGCGAACGTCATCAAATCGCCGACCAAAACACTCGTCTGTTGATTCTTTTTGGCTTCGGCAGTTAGTTTTTCAAAACTCGCTTGATCGCCACCGCGCAGCGCTAACCCAGCTTTGAGAAAGGGTAGCCAATTTTTATTCAGCCAGATGGGCCAAAGTATTTCGGCGTCGTCCAACGCCTTGTTGGCCAATGCCAAGTCCGCTTTGCGACGACTGAGTCGCATCGCCTCTTTCAGTTTGAGCTTCCAAGGCAACGCCTTTGCGAGCGGGTCCACTAAGCGTTGGCCACTCAGATTCTTGACCAGCGCATTTGCTTTTTCCAATTCATCTTC
>Ga0335394_10005364_pt1 | contig 14511 bp, 14 predicted proteins | sample MAT03_FD_205741 | JGI IMG/M metagenome (GOLD analysis project Ga0335394, IMG submission 205741) | Freshwater microbial communities from Lake Fryxell liftoff mats and glacier meltwater in Antarctica - MAT-03 (spades assembly) (version 2) ...
GATCGCGAATATTCTGTAGGGGCGAAGCATTTGCATCAATATTCTGGCAACGCAGCGTCAATTCGAGTGCAAATGCTTCGCCCCTACTGCCCAAAAATCGCCCTAAATCTCAATTCTAATTAGATGTTAAATGGGTTCTATACTTGGATGGAAAAAAGACGTGAGCTAAGCCCACGTCTTTTTTCTACATCGTGCAGTTGCAGAATGGCCACTTAGCTAGGTTTGGTTTAGCTGCGATCGCGCTCTCACTAGCGCCTGCCGGACTTGTTCAAATCCAGTACCGCCGTAGCTATTGCGGGCTGCTACTACTTGTCGAGGGGCGATCGCCTCATAAATGTCTGCCTCAAACGCGGGATGGATGGTCTGCCATTCGTCTAAAGTGAGGTCTTTCAAAAGCTTGCCGCTGGCTAGAGACGTTTTGACTACCTTGCCAACGATGTTGTATGCCTCACGGAAGGGGACATTTCGCGCCGCTAAGTAGTCTGCCACGTCCGTTGCATTTGAGAAATCCTCTGCCACGGCTGTGTTGAGTCGCTCTGGACGAAACTCTAACCCTTCGTGCATCAAAATGGTCATGGCTTCCAAGCAGGCGGTGACTGTTTTGACGCTGTCGAACAAAGCCTCTTTATCTTCTTGGAGATCTTTGTTGTAAGCGAGCGGTAAGCCCTTCATTAGCACCAGTAGCCCTTGAAGATGCCCAAACACACGCCCAGTTTTGCCTCGCACCAGTTCGGGCACATCTGGGTTTTTCTTTTGCGGCATAATGCTGGAACCCGTCGCGCAACTGTCTTTTAGGGTGACAAAGCGAAATTCTTCAGAGGCCCACAGGATCACTTCCTCAGACAAACGAGACAGGTGCACCATGATTAGACTGGCGGCACACAGAAATTCAATCGCAAAGTCGCGATCGCTTACCCCGTCCAAACTATTCCCATAAACCTGATCAAACTGGAGCAACTTGGCGACGTAATGGCGATCGATTGGAAATGTGGTGCCTGCTAGTGCCCCCGAACCCAATGGCGAAATGTTGACCCGGCGATACACGTCGCCTAGTCGATCCCAATCGCGCTGTGCCATGTCTACGTAGGCCAGCAGGTGGTGAGCCAAGCTAACAGGCTGGGCACGTTGCAGGTGGGTATAGCCCGGAATTAGAGTTTCTACATGCTGCTCTGCAAGGTCTAATAAGACGGTTTGAAAGGCTCGAATGTGTTGTTTGATCTGGTTGATTTTATCTCGCAGGTAGAGACGGGTATCGGTACCCACTTGATCATTGCGCGATCGCGCTGTGTGAAGTTTTTTACCTACGTCGCCCACAAGCTCTGTCAGCCGCCGTTCTACGGCAAAGTGGACATCTTCAGCATCTACTCCCGGCGTAAATGTGCCCTGCCGATAGTCTTGCCGAATTTGCTCTAGCCCTGCCACCAATTTTTCACCCTCTTCAGGCGAAATAATTCCTGTATGCGCCAACATCTGAGCATGGGCTTGGGAGCCAGTCAGGTCATATTCGAGCAGTTCGATGTCGAAGCCAATGCTTGCGTTGAACCGGGCGATCGCCGGATGTAGTGCCGATTCAAACCGCTGGCTCCAAGCTTGTTGCTGAGATGGTGTTTCAACCAATGGAATTCCCCTAAAAGGCTAAATGCTAATGATCCAAGACTCAACGCTTCTAGCTAAAACGTTTCTAGCTAAAGGCTGAGCAAAAATCTCCTGCGTCAAGGGTCTACTTTAAACAGGACATTCCCCAAGTCTTCAGATAATGAACTGTAGAACGAGATCTATTTCAGAAGACAAGTTCAGAAGACAAGCCTCTTGCATCCTCTGATTCTCAAGTCTCTTTAGTTTCTAACCGAGTGGCTTCTAACCGTATGTGGTCATGCCTCGAAGTAAATATCCGATGACAATACCAATCAGTAAAGCCCACACTTGCCCTGATTTGACAAAATTGTTCATGGACGCACGAAACCCAGCAAATACGTCAGTATCGAATTGCGCTAGTGTAGTCCAATCGAAATGAATTTGTGAAAGTAACCCTTGTCCTGGTTCGCTCCAAGTAGAAGAGTCGGCCAGCCAAGTCGTTGCATTGCTAGCCCAGACTGCTGTATTCTGTGCCAAATCAATCCACATCATTGTATCGGGTAGCATCATTGAGATTAGCCTCACACAAACTTGGATAATGCCTGTATTTATACCATTGGTCGGTAGACATCGGTAGGTAGAGATATAGGAGTTTTCAACCAGAGAAACTAAAATGTTTGGAAAGCGGCTAAATTAGGACTCCATAGGATTTACGGGCATTGCTTAATCTGGGTATGAATTTTTTTTGAAAGGGGCACAGTGCGCCCCTTTCAAAAAAAATCATATAGCCATAGACGGATTGGTTAGGACGGGGTGCAGGGGCGGAACCCCTGGCTGGGGGCAAAGCCCCCACACCCCCTTTGATCCCAGTGTCCTAACCTTTGTGGCGACAGCCATACCTGATCACCTTAAAAATGTAGAGACGTTAATTTTTCAGCCAATTTCCTTAGCTCTTCTGGTGTTTGCATGGTTGATGGAATTTACACCTTGGCGAATGATGTAGTCTGCAATCAGCTTGTAGCACTGCTTAACAGCATTGACGTACATGCACCGAAGATACCTGTTTGTGTGATTGCCTACGACGATCGGCTTGATCGGGTGCGGGAGGCGATCGCCAATCGCCCCAATGTCACCTTGTTAGACGACGCGGTGCTCTTAGCACGATGGGAAGACTTTTCGCGCCAGGTGTGGAGCACTCACCCAAACGCCCTCAAGATTTGGCAAGCTAGGGGACTTGCCGATGTCTATCGGCTCAACTCTAACCATCGCTACGCCGTATTTGACCCAGATGCACCCTTTGACCGCTTCGTCTACTTAGATGCGGATACGCTACTGCTCAATTCACCTCAAATTTTCTTTGATAGCTTGAATCAGCATGAGATGGTTGTTTATGATTTTCAGCATAAAGATCCGTCTCACATTTTCAACCTGGCATCCTCGAAACTTGCCGAGACATTCAGCGCTGAACAAATCCATGACTCGATTTTTTGTGCAGGCTGCTATGCCTCCAAAAAAGGCTTTTTTGATGCCAACACGCGAGAGGCTTTGATTACTAACCTAGCCAATGGCGAGGCAGAAATTTTGTATATGAATGCACCGAATCAGTCGGTACTAAATTACATGGTGATGCGATCGCCCCTCACCGTTTACAATTTGGCATTGCATCTCCCTCCTGACACTTGCACGGGCAATTCGGTCACCTCCTCGCACTTTGAAGAACGCGATCACTTAATCTACGATCGCGGTATTCGTCTCACTTATTTGCACTATATTGGGTTAGACGCAAATCTGTTTAATCAACTTTGCAGTGGTTTAAATGTGATCTTTCCATATCGCGATACCTTTTTGTATTATCGATATCTCCACGAGCCACAAAAACGTCCCAAGCTCACCGGAAAACCTGTCAATCTACCGCCTAGCTTGCTAAAGCGAGGTCTGCGAAAGTTAGGATTACATCAGTGAGACTCAATTCATGACGCGTGGAATCTACATTTTGGCCAATGATCGGGTGATCGATCAGGCGATCGCTCTCCTCAATAGCATTCGCCTACATGATCCTGAGACCCCGATTGTCATGATTCCCTACGATGAACACTATCACGTCGTAGAACGGGTATTGGCTGATTCGTTTAACGTTAAAGTCTACGATGACTTAGCGCTATTAACTCGGTTAGATCAACTGGTAATCGAGGTGTTTGGCGATCGCTTTTTTGCTAGACCTAATCAATTTCGTAAGCAAGCCTGCTGGTTTGGACAATTTGACCAATTTCTTTATATTGATACGGACATTGTCGTATTTGAAAAAATTATTGAAGTTTTGCATTATTTAGATCATCACGACTTCATCTGCTGTGACTATCAGCACAATGGCGGCATTCAAAACGTATTTGATCCTCGCATCGTTAATGCTGGAACTTTTACAGCATCTGAGTTGGAAGATATCTTTAATTGTGGATTTTGGGGAGCTAAAAAAGGCTTGTTCTCAGAACCAGAGCTACACCGCATATTTTCCGAATGTGCAGCACACCCTGAATATTTTGATTTTTCCCAAAAAACCTCTGATCAGCCAATTATTAATTACTTAATCCTAAAATATGTTCCGAACCGCTTTAATCTAGTTCGCAGGGTCGGCGGGTGCCCTGGGAGTTGGGCTGGCAGCTCATTTGAGCAGCGCGGATATCAGCTAATCGATACTAAGGTTGAGCAAGTTTTGCCCTATCTGCACTGGGCTGGGTTTCGGATTCAACCCGGTTGTCCGTATTGGTCAATTTGGGAGCATTATCGTTACCTGAATCAGATTAAACCCGAACCACAGCCGTTAGATTTAACCCAGACGCTCTCTAAAAAACCATCTAAAAATCAGTTACAGCAATGGTTGACCACAATCCGGCAGTGGCCTAAGAAAGTAAGGGGGAGAAAGTAGTTACACTAGATGCCGTAAGGCGAAGGGATGGCTGTGAGATGTGCGCCGCACGTGCCCAACCATCCTTCACACTTAGCGATCAGCAATGTTGGACGGCGGGTTTTCTCAGAGGATGTTTTAAAAGTCCCGTCGCTGGTATAAAAGCGGTATCGATCCCCCTAAATCCCCCTTAAAAAGGGGGACTTTGAATCCAGTTCCCCCTTTTTCAAGGGGGCTAGGGGGGATCACTATGTACCTAAAATCACAACCGATCACTTTTAAAACACCCTCTCAGGTGGGGGCGATCGCTGAAGGTATTGGCACGTAGCCCATATTTGCCAAATAGCTCAGCACTTTTGCTGCGCTTTCCTCCAACGATTCCTCGTCTGTTCTGCACTCTATTTCTGCATTCAGTGGCGCTTCATAGGGGTCGTCAATGCCTGTGAACTGTTTAATTTCACCTGCTCGTGCTCGTTTGTACAAGCCCTTGACATCGCGCTGTTCACAGATTGCCAGTGGTGCGTTGACGTAAACTTCCACAAAGTCACCCGTCCGGTGGCGTACCTCATCGCGGGTCGCACGGTAGGGTGAAATAGCCGAAACCAAGACTACTACGCCATTACGGCTGAGGAGATGTGCCACAAAGCCAATTCGGCGGATATTCTCATCCCGGTCTTCTTTACTGAAGCCCAGCCCCTTAGTCAGGTATTGCCGCACAATGTCACCGTCTAAGACTTCTACTTTAAGTCCGCGATCGCGCAATTCTTGCTCAACAGCCATTCGAATCGTTGTTTTGCCTGCACCGCTCAAGCCAGTAAACCAAACCGTCACACCACGCTGTTCCACGCTACTCGTTGCTCCTTCTTGAACAGATTGTCGGTATTACATAATCGGGGGATAGTTTTTGGATAAGAGGAGTGCTGAGCGCCCCTGTTATCCAAAAACTATCCCTAAAATCAGCAACGCCAGATTGTCTTTTGCTTAGCCTACTGTGGAATGGCATTGCATGTCGGGAGATATTTTTTTGTGTGAAAGGGGTTAATAAAACTGAAGATCAGTTTACTCTATCTGCTCCCGCTGTAAGCTGTCATCCAATAATACAGCCTGGAAACGTTCTTGTAGACGGGTGCCGCAGCTCTTACAAAAGCGGGCATCATCGTCATGAAATGATAGGCCACAGCTTGCACAAGGCACCTCAACACGATTGCTTGTTTTAACCAGTTGTTTGATTAAATCCCCCAACTGCCAAGGGATAAAAATAATGCCCGTTAGCACCATTAAAATTGTCAGCAGCCGTCCTGCTTCAGAAATAGGCACAACATCGCCTAGGCCAGCCGTTGAAATGGTAGATACCGAGAAATAAACTGCATCTAGAAACGTTCTGAACAGTGTTGGATTAACCGGATGTTCGACTTGATAAATCAACCCTGAGTAAACAAAAACAATCGCCAATAGTGTGAAAATAATCCGCGCAAAGAGAGCCACATCTTCACGGGTTACGTAGCCAAAAATCGTTTTCCCTTCAATGAAGCGGATCAGCCGCAAAATTCTGAACCAGCGGAAAATTCGAATAAACCGAATATCGACCGCCCCTAATAAAAAGGGGAAGATTGCCATCAAATCAATCAAGCCATACAAACTAAAAATAAAATTAAGTCGGTTTTCAGCACACCAAACTCGCAGCAAATACTCAACTGTAAAGATGCTGAGAATGGCAATATCTAAAATATTTAAAGTGTCTTGAACTGATGGCGGTATAGCATAAGTCTGGGTCACAAAAATGGCAGAAGATAACAGTACTAGCCCTGTGATGGCCAGGTTAACAGTTTTGCCAAGAGGTGTTTCAATGTCGTCGAGGTAGAAACTGACGTATTGCCGCAAATGCATGAGAAAAGACACAAACGATAAATGTGATACTAATGTAACGAGCTTTTGAAGCAGAGGTTTTGCCGTGCTTCAAAAAGACATTACGAGTTAAGAACTACCCACCCTCAAATTCTAAAATCTTCCTATGTCTGATGCTAAAGAGTTTTTAGTGGGCGATCGCGTCCGGGTTGTAGCGTTGCCATCCTACATTAAAACCGCTGAGCCAATGCCCATGTTACGCCCGCCCAACCTAATTTATGTAGGGGAAGAAGGCATCGTGCTCGATCGCCGACCGGGAGGATATTGGGGTGTACGCTTTAGTCGGGGTGCATTTTTGCTAGAGAGCCAGTATTTGGAAGCGATTACAACAGAGTCGAGTGAGGCTTAAGGAGACGGGTAGTGATATTGATGCAAGGATTTTTTGATGGGCGGACGAAGCCCGCCCATCAAAAAATCCTTACCAATTTAAGACTACCAAGAGACGATATAGGAGTGTGAATTAACCTGTGACATTGTTTATTTACAGAGTTTATTTACAGATGACTCTAAAGGCTCTACGTGAGCTAGAGCCACACAAAAACAGGGTGTGGGAATACTATTCTCACACCCTGCTTTTATAAAAATTGAACTATATCAAACGTATCTACGTTTCTTAGTCTTGTCAAATACCAATTAGTTGAGTGCAGCTTTTTTAGCAGCAGCAGTCACAGGAATGACGGTTAAAGCTTGAGTTTTAGTGTTCTTTTGACCAGACCAGTTCATACCCACAACCGCATAGGTCTGGTTGTTTTGATTTTGAAAGGTATCACCCACAATCAGGGTTGCCTGAGAACTGAATGTGCCCAAAAACCTTTGGTGGGCATCCATTAATAGATATTGCATAAAACCTCCTGGATAGTTCTGGTACGTTATTCTTTGACGGACATATAGCATTTCTCGCCTGAACGAACCTCAGCCGCCTTATTGGCAGCCCTAGAGCTTGCAATAAAGCAACTGATACTTGGCACGATTGGGAATCGCTATACGTAGTGTGTTCGAATGAAAAGCATTAAACAGAACTACCCACCCTCGCACTTTTTCAAGAAGATGGAAGGGTGTGCCGAGTAATTATTGAACATCTGTGCAGATGCCTCTTCCTTCTTATATCATTTCTACGCTGCAACAGCGGAGAATTAAGAGTTCGCACTACAAATTCTGAAACGTTAAGTTAAAAATGATAAATAAAGAATTTAGATAGAAAAGTTAATCAATTATTTAAGAATGCTTGTACTATCACCTTCCCGGCTGAATTTATATCCATGACCCTAAAGCCTTGCTACCAGGGTAAACTTGTGGCGTGTTTTGGGGTGCAGATTGGCTTGAGTTATGGAGTTGAGCTAGAGCGTGAAGATCAGGTAAGGGACAAAAATCTGGTACGAGTGAGGGGCGATCGCGCAATTTAATTTACAATCGCGTCGGCGAACTCTCTCATTTATCGAATTTGAGGCAGTGCTATACAGGCTAAAAACGGAGAAGCCTTCTCTAGCAGACGGTTTAGATTCTGTCGAGTTTTTGGTTTTTGATGAGTCAGGTATTTAGAATAGTTAATATAACTTTACAGTCTGGGGTTTATGCAAACTGCGATCGCCAATCCAATCGGCACGTTCTGGCAATGGCGTGGGCAATCTATTTATTACGTTAGGGCGGGAGCAGGTCATCCTGATCGGCCACCGCTGCTGCTTGTGCATGGGTTTGGAGCCTCGACAGATCACTGGCGCAAGAACATTGAAGGGCTATACCCAGATTTTGAAGTATGGGCTATTGACCTACTCGGTTTTGGACGATCTGCAAAGCCAGACTGGGTTTACAGTGGTGACCTTTGGCGCGACCAATTGCACGAATTTATTACTGATGTGATTGGGCGGTCGGTTGTATTGGTAGGTAATTCCTTGGGGGGTTACTCAGCCCTGTGTGTGGCGGCGCAGCGTCCTCAATCAGCGGCAGGACTGGTGCTACTGAACTGTGCGGGTTCCTTTACCGAAACCAACCCCACGGCTCAGCCCGATCCGGTGCGGCAAGTGTTGGGGCAGGTCGTGCGATCGCTTTTATTACAGCCTTTTCCTAGTTTTCTGCTATTCCAGTACGTCCGGCAAAAATCAGTGATTCGCAAGACGCTGCAAAAGGTGTATTTAGATCAAACGGCAGTCACCGATCAGTTAGTAGACGATATCCATCGTCCTTCCTGCGATGCTGGGGCAGCTACAGTATTTGCGTCAGTCTTTAAATCGCCTCAGGGTGAAAAAAATGATCTGCTGTTGAGCCAAATGACCTGTCCACTGCTAATGATGTGGGGAGTCGGTGACCCCTGGATGCAATCTACTCAGCGTGGAGCAACGTTTCGCCAACACTATCCTAGTCTGACCGAGCATTACCTCCAGGCAGGCCACTGCCCTCATGACGAGGTGCCCGATCAAGTTAACAGTCTGCTGCGAAATTGGGTGTTGAACTTGCCCTAGAGCCAAGCTGATACGGTAGGTTGGGACGCAGAAATAGCTCAGGTTGAATATCTGCTCTCAGGTAAAGCGGGTGGCGGGGTTGTCCAGATTGGGTAATGCCCAGGCAGTAAGCAGGACGGGCGGAGGCTAGCAAACTGAGGACAGCGCGATCGCGGCCATGCAGTTGACCCCAGTTTCCCCACGCCATTACCAGCATTGCGGCTCGACGGGCAGCGATCAGGAGAGTGCGATCGTTATCGTTTCCCACCGGGTCGTTCACCTGTTGCAACTTGTGGGGATGTGTGGCTCGATAGGCAAACAAATTGACGACTTCCAGCGAGCCGTATCCCCACTGTTTGGCAAACTGCACACAGCGCCGAATGGTCGGGTCGTCCTGGGTAGCATCTGCCGTACTAGGGTTCAGCATGACAAAAGCAACACGGGGAGCACTGGCACTCCACTTGCGCCAGAGCGAATAGCGATAGAGACTGGTGGAGTCAAATCGTGCGCCCATCCTTTTGTCCTAACTTTTGTGCCTAAAACTATACCTATCCGATGAATTTACAGCGATTTCCAAGCGTATTGCTTTAAGCAATCACACGTACTGTTTAGCTCATGATCGAATGAGGTTTAAATTCGTCTTTTTACATAAAGCATTTCACGCATTGCCACTGCTTGTTTTCATCTTGACAGTAGTAACAGCCTTCCCACCAAATGCAGCGATCGTAAGATGACTCAATTAGTCTGCTTTTTCGAGGTTGTTCATCGCTGAGCAAATCAATAATTTCATCTTTACGATCTGTAGACCGTTCAGCGATTTGGTTCAGAGTTTGTTGCAAATCAGTGGAAACGGCATTAACAACATTATTGGATTGTTGAATCATGAGCTTTAAGACTGGGGCGTTACGTTACAACTAGAGTGAAACTTATCTAAACTATCTACAGAGTGTAGTCCTGCACCAATAGGATTAGTGCTGACTAGACAGTTAAGTACAAGACTCAACAGAGTCTACAGTGTTCCCTGTAGACTCTGTTGAGTTACAGTTATTCATCTAGACGAATAAACATCATTATTTAAGGTATAGGGATTTAAGGTCTAGGACTTAACATTTATGGAAACGGATCGGCTCTCGTTATCTAACTCTGCTGCTGTCGGTGGTTCCATTTCTGCTGCTTCAATGGAGTCTCTGCTGACAGTCCCAGCGCTAAAAGAATGGGCAGTGGCCGTAGATGCCTTAATTCAAGGCAATACGGTGCTTCTACTACGTAAGGGTGGCATTCGAGAACAACGCGGAACGTTTTCAGTCGACCATTCGCAGGTGCTGTTGTACCCTACTTACGAACATCAGCAGCCCGCTCTGCTCAAACCTGCCTATGCCCAGCACGTTCAACCCATTGCTTCAGGTTGGCATCCGCCCAGCGTCCTTTTGCGAGCTTGGGCAGAGATTACCCATGTGTTTCAAATTACGCAAGCAGATGCATTGTCGGCGCTGTTGCCTCTACACATTTGGAATCAGCAGTTTGTCACTGAGCGATTGCGTTGGAAACCTCGACAACCTCTCTATGGGCTGGCATTGCGAGTACATTTGCTGAGTTCACCGCAAGAGATTGTTTATCGGGCAGAGTATGGCGGCTGCAAATCATGGATTGGAGTGTCCTTAGGTAAATCTGAGGGTGAATCGGGCTTTTGCTTTGAGCCTGCGCCTGTGTTGACTGATTTGGAGTACGGCTATCGGGTCACGCAAATTCAGCAAGCGGTAGACGCTCAAGAACATTCTCACCAGTCTTTGTAGATATAGGATTTAGAGGAAGCGCTCAAATGATCCAATCTGTTGGCAGCTTAAAGAAGTTAGGAGTGAGTTTAGCGGGGACTGTTTTGGTCTGGTTTAATAGTGGCGCTGCTGTTCTAGCTGTCCCTCCGTTACTAAGTGCGGCAGATGTGGCGGTGCGAATGCACAATTTGCCGGGTTGGAGGGTTGATGGGCAGCAGCTTTCGTGCACCTACGCATTTGAGAACTTTGTGGAGGCGATCGCCTTCGTCAATCGTTTAGTAGCTCCGGCTGAAGCCGCTGGACATCACCCCGATTTAATTATTTCTTATAATCAAGTTACGTTACAACTGACTACCCACGATGCTGGAGGGCTGACTGATTTGGATTTTCAGGTAGCCGAAGGTGCCGTGCAGTTGAGTGCTGTACCGGGCCAGCTTCCCCGCCAGTGTGAAATGCCGCAGTAATGAACCGTTCTCCCCTCACCCTTCTCACCTCAAATTGCTGGTAGTGGTATTGATGTAAGGATTTTTTGATGGGCGGACGAAGCCCGCCCATCAAAAAATCCTTACCAATTTAGGACTACCAAATTGCTGAGCACCACGTTGACATCGTGAAGTGTTTAGTAATCGACGAGCATTCTTACCACTTAATTTCCTATGCTCCACCGCCCGATCTACATGGACTGTAACGCCACTACGCCTCTAGATGAGCGAGTGCTAGCGGCCATGCTGCCCTACTTTACCGAGCATTTTGGCAACCCTGCCAGTACTACCCACGCCTACGGCTGGGCGGCGGCGGCGGCGGTGACGCGATCGCGCGAAGTTTTAGCCGAGGCAATTCATGCTAGCCCTGACGAAATTATTTTCACTAGCGGCGCAACGGAGGCGAATAACTTAGCCATCAAGGGAGTCGCAGAAGCCTATTTTTCGAAAGGGCGACACCTGATTACGCTGCAAACAGAGCATAATGCGGTGCTCGACCCGTACGATTATTTGCGATCGCTTGGATTTGAAATCACTCTATTGCCCGTCCAAGCCGATGGCCTAGTCGATTTACAGACATTAGAAGAGGCGATTCGCCCCGACACGATTTTAGTCTCGGTTATGGCTGCTAATAACGAAATCGGTGTGCTGCAACCATTAGCAGCCATTGGAGAACTGTGCCATCGCCATCACGTACTATTTCATACCGATGCAGCCCAAGCGATCGCCAAAGTGCCACTCGACGTAGACGCGATGCAGATTGACTTGATGTCAATGACGGCGCATAAAGTCTATGGCCCTAAAGGGATTGGAGCGCTGTACGTGCGGCGGCGAAACCCCAGAGTGCAACTGTCTGCTCAACTGCATGGAGGCGGTCACGAACGGGGATGGCGATCGGGAACGCTGTGCACCCCGCAAATTGTAGGATTTGCTAAAGCCGTGGAACTAGGATTAGCAGAGTTAGAATCGGAAGCGCAGCGGTTGGAATATCTGCGCGATCGCCTTTGGCAATCCCTTCAGGTTCTCGATGGCATTTATCTCAACGGCCATCCTCGCCAACGCTTGGCAGGTAATCTCAACCTCAGTATTGCAGGTGTGGATGGGCAAGCCTTGCTGTTGGGCTTACAGCCATTTGTTGCAGTGTCCTCTGGTTCTGCCTGTAGTTCTGTCAAAACCGCGCCGTCTCATGTTCTTAAAGCCTTAGGACATACTGACACCCTGGCCTATGCCTCTCTTCGTTTGGGCTTGGGGCGATTCAACACCGTAGATGAGGTTGACCAAGTTTCCCAAGTCATTGTCACAACAGTTCAATCTCTACAGCGTCTCACAATTGAGATGGCCTAAACTCTCCCAAAGGAGATTTCTCTTGGAGTAGAGTTCTATGATCATTCGATGCCTCCCAATTTTAGCTCTCACTTTCAACCTCACAGGTGGGGAGCTGCGCTCTGTGCATTCTTACGCAAAGCTGTATTAGGCTAAATTATCTTCAACGCCTTATCTTCAATACGAGCTTGACATTGATATCGTTTCTTGATATCGTTACGAAGATGGACTGAATACAGCCCTGTCTGAATTATTTAACCCTACTTAACTCCCTGTAAGGTCGCAAATCAAAAATTTGATATTTTTCGTGCAGAGTCAGTTTGCTGCGCTCGAACAAAAAATATCGGTAGTTAACGTGTTTGCGATTCCCTAAACAGCTTCAGTACTATTTTGTAAAGCAATCTGTTGACATCAGATGTTTTCAGAAGACTAGTGTAACTGTTTGAACTGCAGAGAGGGAGATGTTTCTATGCCCGTGTAGAAATATCGAGTTACGATATGGAGAGCTTTGCCGACAGGTTAATCTTCAGTGGATAAGCAGCAGTTGTTAGCTTTTACTGTTACTAAACTAGCCCGGTTTATCTAGGCTCAGGTAATAGATCAGTTGCTTGCACGCTGTCTCCCGTGGCAAAGGTGTTTAGCCTCCAACGCCCGAAATCTTACGATGTGCATCTACTACGAGTTACCTAATGAGCACCAAAAAACGATTCGTGAAATCTTTGGTTATCCACCACCCTCAAATCTCTCCTGGGTAAAAATTCTGCGTCTCTTTCGGGCAATGCAAGCATCCCAACCTGGCAAAATCTTAGTTTCCGAAAATCAGGGCAGAATTTGTGTTGCGGTTGAACGCAAAAGTAAAGAAATTGGAACGTTCCATCGACGTAGAAACCAGTCATGTGCCAGTCCGTCTACGATCAATGCCATTCAAGATTTCTTAGTCAAGTCGGGAATTGAGCCAGTTGAATGAAATGAAGTGATCTGTTGAATGAAATGAAGTGATCTATTGTGACCTATGAGCACCTTGCTGTCGTACAAAACTTACACGGCCAAAGTGGAATTTGACCCAGAAGCTCAAATTTTTCACGGAAGAGTTTTAGATATTAACGCCACCGTAACCTTTGAAGTTGAAAGCGCTAAAGAAGTTAAGCGAGAATTTGAAAAGTCAGTTGATGAATACCTAAGCTTTTGTAAGAAGGTAGAACAACCGCCTGACCGACCATTTAAGGGTAATATTGCCTTTCGTACTAGCCCAGAAACCCATCGTGAAATTTGTCTGGCCTCGGCACAGGCTGATTTAAGCATTAACTCCTGGATGGATCGAGTTCTTGCAGATGCTGCCAGACGTGAGCTTCGTTCTAAAGCGGCATTAAATAATCCTAAATATGGGATGGAGAAGGATTCCTTAGTAGAATGGCTCAACAATAAACCCAACGCTATTGAAACGTTGTTGACCTCGGTCAAACCTTTTTTTGAACGCAGAGATTCAGAAGCAACGATCCAAATTCTAGATTCTTTAGAAAAGTATATCGAAGGTCGAGGCAGTTACTTAGAAGCTATAGATACGTTGAAGCAGCTTCTTAAAAAAGGCGAGGAAGATTTATTGTCAGACTTGCTGATGCAAATAGAAGTAGTTTTAAAGGAATTAGGTGTGTCAGATAAAATCATTGTTGAGTCAAACCATAAAAATATTATTGGCACTATATTACAAGGTCTAAAATCAACCAAGATTTAGCCGGATTAAGCAATGCTGATTTAGCTAGTCAGGCTGATCTAGCTAAATCAGCTTAATGTTAGGGATATCTTATTTCTAAAAAGTCGCTCTTTCGGTTTGTTTTCTAATAGGCTATTGAGCATATATAAGTAGGTGGGCTTAAGTAAAAACCAAATCCTCAAACCCTGCGCCGCCCGCGTAGCGGGCGGCGCAGGGTTTGAGGATTTGGTTTTTAGGTTGAACTACTTAGTAGTGATAAATAATTCATGAAAACTATGATTTATAGAACCCATTTGACATCTAATTAGAATTGAGATTTAGGGCGATTTTTGGGCAGTAGGGGCGAAGCATTTGCACTCGAATTGACGCTGCGTTGCCAGAATATTGATGCAAATGCTTCGCCCCT
>Ga0335394_10005368_pt1 | contig 14505 bp, 15 predicted proteins | sample MAT03_FD_205741 | JGI IMG/M metagenome (GOLD analysis project Ga0335394, IMG submission 205741) | Freshwater microbial communities from Lake Fryxell liftoff mats and glacier meltwater in Antarctica - MAT-03 (spades assembly) (version 2) ...
CGTCCCCGGCGCGCGCCACCTGCGACGCGAGCACCACCAGCGCGACGCGCAGCACCATGGCCACGCCGACGAGGAGGCCGCCGTGATTCAGGTGAAACGCGTGGCCGAACAACTCGTAGCGCACCCAGCGATCGAGCGCCGGGTCGTCCCCGACCAGCGCGTAGGAGGTGAGCACGAACGCTGTGAAGCCCGCGAGCTTGGTCGCCTGACGGAGCAGCCGGCGCGGAGCGAGACCGACGACGAACCAGGCGATGACGTGCAGCGACACCAGGGCGCCCAGCACGCGCCGATCGGAGATCGCGAGGGCGGAGATGGCGACCGCCGCGAGGTAGACCACCCTCAGACGGGGGTCCACGACGCGGCGGTTGCTGGGTTGCACGGACCGTTGATACTACGGAAACCTCGGTAAGCCTTGCACGCAGCTCTCGGCGCGGGCCGCACCTACGAAGCCGAGGCTCGCGCCATGGTCAGCGGGAACGACTCGCCCTTCGACATGGACGGCTTGCACTACGTCGAGGACCAGGACGCGAGCAAAGCCGTCACCGCGGACGATCGCCCCGCGATCATCATCGCGGCGAGCGTCCTGCACCACCTCAAGGCCTGTATCGAGGACGCCAAGAACACGATCCTCATCGTCGGCTACCAAGCCGTACACACCCTCGGTCGCCGGCTGGTGGAGAAGCGGACCCGCGTACGCATCTTCGGAGTCCCGCGCGAGCGCCGCGCCGAGGTCGTCGTGCTCAACGGATCTTCAGCCCACGCCGACCAAAAGGATCTGGTGGCTTTCGCATCGCGCTGCTTCCCGGGTGGGCTCGGCGGCGGCGGGCGAGCTCGCCAGGTGGTCCTCGTCCATGGGGACATCCAGCCGCAGCGCGTTCTCGCGGCGAAGCTCCGTGCAGCGTCGCTCCCCGATGCCGCGATCCCCGCACCGGGTGATGTCATCGAGATTCGCTGAGGTCCAGAAGGAGCCGAGCCTCGTGCGGGTCTCCAAAGCGCTCGGCGGCTCGGTCAGGGAAGTGTCCACGGGTGCTTGACGTCGCGCCGCTCGATCACGGTGACCAGCCGGTACTTCTCATTTTCGCCGCGCTCCAGCACGACGATGGCGCAGTTGTCGGGGTTGGCGAGCTCTTCGAACTGTTCGACGGTGGTCGGCGTTCCCTCGAGGACCTTGACGATGTCGGCCGCCACGGCCTCCCGCTGCTCCTTCGGCAAGAAACGGTCGATGTAGCTGGTCCCGAGCGCATCGTCGCGCGTGACGCCGAAGAGCAGCTCTGCCGGTCGGTTCCACTCGAAGATCGTGTGGTCCGGCCTCAGGGCCACATGACGTTCGCCGCGGTGTCGAGGAGCACGCGGTGCCGGTCGGCCTCACGGCACCAGGCGGCTTCGGCTACGCCCGGAGCAAGGGGAGAATCAGCGACCCCGTCATCCTAGCATACCGCAGTGTCATCGGACGATCTCGCGGCCGCTCGTCTGACGTGCGTTCCCGTCCACGCCGCCCCCGCCCGCGCCGCTCACATGAAGTTGCGCGTATGCAGGCTCGACAAAGCCTCGGCGCGCGCTCTCGGAAAGCCGAGGCGCACGAGACGTCCGCGACGTCGATCGTCCATCTCCGTCACCAGGCCGATCACCGCGAGGTGACCGCGGCGGATGGCGTCGGGCGACAGCGAGCCTGCGGCGACGACGAGCAGCGCGTCCCATACCTCGGCGTTGAGGCCGGCGGTGTGGCGGAGCGCGTCGTGTCGGCGCTCCACCGCGGCCGCGAGCCGATCGAACAGCGACGGATCGCGCCCGAGATGACGACCGAGGTGAGCGAGCCCGAACGCGACGTGGCGTGCCTCGTCCTGCGCAGCGAGGCGCATCACCTCACGCGTCACGGGGTCAGGCGCGTGCGCGTGGATGAACCATAGCAGCGAGAGAAACGTCCCCTCGCCGAGGACCGAGAGAAGGAACGACGCGAGGGCGAAGTCCGGCTCGTCGATGAGTGTCTGAAGCGACGACTGCCCGCCCGCAGTCGAGAGGCCGAGCTCCGTGCGGCGCAGCAAGGCGCGGCGCGTGAAGACCTCGATGTGCCGCGCCTCGTCTGCGGCCTGAATGGCAAGCAGCTGCATCACCTCGCGAAAGTGCGGGTGGACGCGCGCGAGGAAACGCGCCGGAACGAGGAGCGCGGCCGTCTCGTTTTCGATGAGGTACGTCATGATCTGAACGATCGCGTCTTCGACCTCGGGGGCGTTGTCGAACGGCGTAGCCCAGGGGATCGCGGTGGCCGGATCCCATTGCGCGGCGGCCGCTTGGGCGTAGAGGCCCGCCGCCTCGTCGGCCCAGACCTCATCCTTGCGACCTAGCGAGAAGGCATACGAAGGTGCACCGGCCTCGACCAAAGCCCCGCGCGCCGCGAGCCCCCAGCGCGGGTCCGGATGCTCGCTCACCGCCCCCTCGTCGCGCGGTGATGGCCAACCCGCGCGAACTGCCCCCACGTGGCGCGCGTCCACTGCGGCGCCACGGCGGACGTGGAGGCCCGCCGGCGAAGGCTCGAACGCGTGACCTTCGCTCCGGGCAAACGCGCGCACGTGGACCTCGAGCGCGGGCGCGACGCCCACGATCTCGAGCGTCGCGCCGGGCGCCATGACGCGCAGCGCGCGGCGGACGAGGAGGTCACCCCCCTCGTCCATTCCGAGGTCGCCGAGCTCGAGCCGCTCGTCTGCAGCCATCACGGCTCGTGCAGCGGTCATGGCTGGTGGGCGCTCACGCCTTCGCGAGCTCAGCCAGGAAGGGCTCGATGGTACCGAAGCGATCGATCGCCGCAGCGAGATCCGCATAGCCACCGGTGCGGCCAACCTTCCAAGCCTTGAGGCCTTCGAGGTCCATCAGGGCGCGCACCGCAGGGTCCTCGTAGGTCATTGCGAGGAGCAGCTCCTTGAACCGAGCGACGCGCTTCTTGGGCGCATCATCGAGGATGGTGAAGTTGCAGTGATCGTAGGCGCCCGTCTGCGCAAGGATCCGCGTGGAGCCCGGGGGCAGCGTCCCGTCCTTGCCGAAGGCGAGGTGATTGCCGTCGATGATGCAGGCTGCATCGACATGACCCGCGAGCAGCGCCTGGCAGGCGACACGCTCGCCGCCGACATGATCGCCGTGCTTGCCGACGAGAAGATCGTGACGGACGACCTCGGCGTCGCCGTACGGATCGATGCCGTTTTTGGCGATGTGCCATAGTGGAAGGAGCGTCGCTTGGGGCGAGTCGCTGGCCCCGACGCCGATCTTCTTGCCCCGCAGATCGGCGATGCCGTGGATCGGCGAGTCGGCACGGACCACGATCACGCTGGTGAGATCGCAATCGCTGTCGCGCATGAGAATCGCCTCGGCGCGTCGCTTCCTCCCCGGCGCGGCGCGCTCGGTCTGGATCCAGGCGAGCGGCGAGTTCCACGCGACGTGGATGTGGCCGTCGAGGTGCGCGGCGACCTGCCGCTCGTAGTTGCTGTAGAGCACGAAGTCGAAGTCGAGACCGCCCTTCGCGAAGTGCTCTCGGAAACCTTCCCAGATCGTGACGACCTTGGGATCGTAGGCGACCGCGCCCATCAGGATTGTCTTCATTGCGCGCTCCTCAGAAGAGATCCATGCCGCATGCGGCCTTGCCGATGAAGTCGTAAAGCACATCGGTGGTGGGGGCCATCACGGTCGCTGCGCGTGCGTCGCGGAAAATCCGCTCGACGCCGACCTCCTTGCGGAATGCCGCGCCCCCGCAAACTCGCATGGCGGTGTCGAGCACCTGGGTCGCCGTCTCGCCGGCCGCCGCCTTGACTTCGAGCACGCGAAGCATGGCGTCGGGACGGTTGGTCTCCATCGCGGTCAACGTGTCGAGGAGGAGACCGCGGACCATGTCGGTTGCGATCCGCATGCGCGCGACGTACGCGCGGATCGTCGGCAGCTCGCGTAGCGGCGTATCGACATGCTCGAGCTTGGTCGACGATACGTGCGCGACGGTCTTGGCGATCGCAGCCTCCATGAAGCCCAGCGAACAGGCCGCGGACATGACCTGGAACATCGGCAGGACCACGCCCATCATCACCTCGAAGCCCTTGCCGTCCTCGCCGAGCCGCGCTGCCTCCGGGACGACGACGCCCTCGGCGCGTACGGGCGCGGAGTCGTTGCCGCGCAGGCCGAGGCCCTCGAACGGCTTCGGCGTCGCGAGACCCTTGGCGCTGCGCGGAACGAACCACAGCGAGCTTGCGCCCTCCGCCGCGACGGGCTTGCTCGACCAGACGTAGTCGGCGTGCCCGGCCGAGGTCACCCAGCTCTTGTGTGCGTCCAGGCGGACGTTGCTGCCCTCCTTCGAGGCGGTGCCGACCGGCGCCCAGAAGTGGCTTCGCGAGCCCGCCTCCGAGAAGGCCAACGTCACCAGGCGCTTGCCCGACGCCACCTCGCGGCGAACCTCCTCACTGCCATGCTTTTCGAGGACCGCGGCTGCGGCCAGGTGCATCGTAGTCACCATCGCGGTCGAGCCGCATGCGGCCGCGATGCGCTCGATGATGGCTGCCGCCTGACGCGGGCCGAGCCCAGCGCCGCCCACGCTGGCAGAGGAGAGAGCACCGAGGGCCCCCGCCGCGGCGAGCGCCTCGACCGACGCCCTTGGGAAGGCACTGCTTCCATCGACCTGAGCTGCCTGGGGCGCGACGATAGCGTTCACGACGCGATCGACTTCAGCAAGGAGGTCGGATTCGTTCTTCGACATGGGCTCACCCTCGCGCTCAGCGGCGAGGGGCGTGGACCCTCACCGCAAAGCGCACATTATCGAGCCACGCACGGTGGCTCTGGATTGGACTCAACGGCGCATCGCGCTCGCAGGCAACGCTCTCGCCGCCGCCGCGTCAATCTCGGGTGTGGTGGCGGACACTCGCAGAAGTGAGATGGCGGCTCACACGACCAAGCTGAACCCGACGGCCCGTGCCGCCAACGCGAGGGCTTCATCGTGCGTGGCAAGGCGGATCTCGGGAGTGCGGGCCCGCAGCGCCATGGCGCTCACCAGGTGCACGGCGTCGAGCGTTCCAAGCATCGTGGGCAAAGGCTCGGCTGCGCGCCGCAGAATGCGACGATCCACCGTCACCAAGTCGAACGTCGCGAGCAGCTCTTCGACGGCTTCGCGCCGCTCGGCCACCTCGTCGTCGGCGAGCGCGCCCACGAGGCGAGCTCGGTCTATCGTGCGAAAGCACTCGACGCGGATGAGCTCGCTCGACATGGGTCGGGTGATGCGGCGCCACGCGCGCAGCCGACCTGGCTCACCGAAGACGATACGGAGCACCACCGACGTGTCGACGTAGACGAGCATGACTCGTCAGCGACCTTGTCGTTCCGCCAGAAGGAGCGAAAGGGATTCGACTGCCAACCGGGTGCGGCGGTATCGACGCTGGCGGACCGCGGAGAAAGGCTGCGACGCCGGCAACACGTCGATCCCCTCCTCGGCGACGATGGGTACGATCTGCGCAACCGGACGGTCACGATCTGTGACGACGACAGAAGACCCCTTTTCCGCAGCGCGGAGGTATCGGGAGAGGTTGTCCTTGAGCTCCGCGATCCTCACCGTCTTCATGGCCTCATGTGGCAACGAGGCCGGCGCGGGCGTCAACTCGCTCGAGAGTGGGGCAAGAAGGCTCGCGGATGCGCCAGTGCCACCACGCAGCTCCGTCCGGCGGCGCACCGCTCGAGCGATCCCGGCGCGCGTGTCGTCGATGGACGAAGGGCTTCGCCAGGCCAAGCTGTGCTCTGCGCGGAGCGTCGGCGCGAGGGCATGACGCTTGCTGAAGCCTCCGCGACTCGGGGGGGCCACCCCGGGCCGACCCCGCACACCTTCGCACCAGGAGATCTCATGCAACGCCTTCCCATCGCCTCAACCGCCGCCGCTTTGATCATGCTCGTCTCCATGGGAGGCACCGCGAGCGCGGCCGAAGGCGATCACCTCGTGGAGTGCGGAAACATCATCTTCGGCGCGGACGCGCAATGCAGCGTCGAATTCAAGGACACCTGCGAGCAGTACTGCGAGCCAGGCGCCTACCAGACCCAGTGCTGGTGGGAGAACGACAAGACTTGCAGCAAGCAATGCGACCTCGAGGTCGAGACCGTCTGCACGACCGAATGCGCGACCAGCTGCGTCACCGAATGCGAGGTCGAGCCGGGCTCGTTCGAGTGTAATGTCGACTGCTCCGCCAAGGCCTCGGCCAGCTGTGAGCAGCAATGCGGGGACGCGTGCGACCCCGAGCAGTGCTCCTACGCTTGCCAGGCCGACGCCGAGGCGAGCTGCACCGCATCCTGCACGGTCACAGCGCCCGAGACGACCTGCGAGACCAAGTGCGACGCGAGCTGCAGCGCGGTGTGCAAGGTCGAGCGCGACTGGACCTGCAGCGTCGAGTGCAGCAATTCACTGGTTCAGGTTTGCGAAGAGACTCTGGAGCCCGACTGCTCCGAGCGCTGCACCAAGGAGGGCACGCTTTTCTGTGATGGGCAGTTCGTCGCCTGCGCGGCGCTCGACACCTGCGTCGACGCGCTCTCGTCGCAAGGCATCAGCGTCGAGTTTCACGGCGAAGCCTCGGGCGACGTGAAGTGCGAGGGATCGGAATGCAAGGCCTCCGGCAAGGCCTCCGGCGATGGCTCTGCAACGGGATGCTCGGTCGGCGTCGGCTCGAGCGCTGGCGCGGGCGCTTTTGCGCTCCTCGCGGCGCTGGGGTCGCTCGTGGCCCGCCGCCGCCGCTCCGCACGATGACCGGATCGGGGCGGCGTGAGGTGACGGCACAGCGCGCTTGAACGCGCACGACGCGGGCTCCGAAGGAGCCCGCGCGGATCAAGTCCGGGGCAGCAGTGAGCCCAGGTGGGGGCCGAGCTCATGCGCCAGGCTCACCACCACGTCGGCGGGTCGGATGGCTTCGATGAACGGCAGCCTGACGAGCGGCAAGCCAGGCAGCGATCTCGCACAATCCGCGGCGACCGCGTCAGCGGCCCGTGAGCGGGCCACGCGCTCCAGCTCGAGCTGCTCGACGGTCTCGAGCACCGACGGCGGCGTTCCGGCAGCATCGCGCAGCGTCGAAGCGTAGCTTGGGACCTTCACGTCGGCGCGATTGAGCACCAGCGCCCGCGGCACGCGCCCCAACTTGCTCAGGCGCGCATGCAAGTAGAAGACATCGTCGCGGGCGGCAGCGCTGGGTGCCGCCACGAGGACGTAAGATGTTCGGTCGCCCAGCAGGAGGGCCGCCGCGTGCTCGGCGAGCGCAACGAAGCGCCCGCGGCCCTTGGCGAGGTCGCCGAAGAGGCTCGCCGCATCGCCCACCAGGTTCGGGCCCGTCACCCGCGCGAGGAGGGCGTCGACGCGACCGGCGCCCCAGGCTAACATTCCGCCACCTCGCTCACGCGCCTGGGCGCTGCCCTGGGCGTTTCTTTGCGCCTGCCCTTGGGCACGGTCGGCAATGCCGGAGAGCCATGCAATCGTGCGCCCGCCGAGGAGCGCCGCAAGCCGCTGAGGGTACGTGACGAAATCGATGGCATGGCGCGAGGGTGCGGTATCGATCACCACCACGTCGAACTGCCCCCCCGCAGCCGCATTCGCGACCAGCGTCATGGCCACCAGCTCGTGGACTCCCGCCGCGGCGTCGGACAGGCCGATGTACATCCGGTTCTGCAACAGATGCGCCTTCGCCTCCGGCTCTCCCTCGAAGATCGTATCCACGAAGGTTCGCAACGATCGGCGCGGGTCGGGCATCAAAGCGTGCAATCGACCGTGCGTACCCTCCCACGCAACCGGCGTGACCTCGTCGCCGATGACGACGCCCATTGCCGAGGCGAGCCGGCGCGCCGGATCGATCGTCACAACCAAGGTGGAGAGCCCGCTCGCTGCGAGGGCCACACCCAGCGCCGCCGACGTCGTCGTCTTGCCGACGCCACCGCCACCGGCACACACGATGACGAGTGGCTCCGTCGTCTCGGGGCGCGTCCGCCGCGGACCCTCCTGGCGGGCGCTCATCGAGCGCCCTGCTCGCGGAGCCAGCCTGCCACCTGACGCACGGTCGGGTCGGAGGGCGAAAGCGGCACGTGCCACACCGCGTGGCTCCCCGCGAGAAGCTCCAGCGCCGCCGAGCCTTCGCGGCTGGCCGCATCACGAGCCACCAGAATGGCCTTCAGCACGCGCGCGGCGTCACCCACCGCCGTCGGCTGATGGGCCAGCACGCCGACGTCGTGCAAGGCATCCGCGCAGGGCGGCAACGGCATTCGGTTGACGACGATGCGGTCGACGCCGCGCCCCACCTCGCTCGCGACCATCGCGCACAGCTCGAGCGTCTCCTCCACCACCAACGGCTCGGGCAAGGTGACGACCACGACCGACGAGCGATCGGCCGCGATGATGTCCTGGGCGATTCGATCACACATCTCGCAAAGCGGTCCAGCACCGAGGAAGTCGCGCCCCTGAGCAGGGACGCGGAGCCAGGCGACCCCATGACCGGTAGCCGGCATGTCCACGATGACCCGGGCGCCCGGGCGCTTCGCCACCGCCTGTCGCAAGCACTCCAGCATCGCGAGCTCGCGAAGAGCAGGTGCCGCCTGCAGCAACGGTCGAATCGCGAAATTGCCGAGCACGAGCTTCGCGACGATGGCTGACCCGAAGAGTGGGACCGCCGCCTGCTGCAGTGCCTGTGCGGGTCGTATGACGATGTGCTCGACCCGGTCGCCGCCCTCCGCGAGCGCGCGTTTGCCGGATTCCCCGTCGCCGAACTCGACGAAGACGGCCTCGCCCTGCGTTTGCGCAAAGGCCACTGCAAGACCCGCCGCGATGGTCGTCTTGCCGACGCCACCTTTGCCCATCACCAGGACGACGGGGTGGAGGTCGGCCTCAGCGGCGGCGCGGGACTTGCGGACGTCGGTCCGTGCCTTGGGCGGCGTCACGTGTCCGGCCTCGCCGCCATCGCTTCCATCACCTCGTGCATCATGAGCACGTAGCTCTCGCGGATGAATGTGACGTAGTGCGGTGATTCGAGCCCGGAGGCGCGCACCAGCGCCTCGATTCCGACTAGCGTCGCCCGCCACGCCGCCTGGAGCTTGTCGAACGTCCAGGCGCCGGTGGTGATCGGTGTCGGTCGGTTCGACCGGAGGTCCAGCTCGTAGTCGAGCCAATCATCCATCACCTGCACGAACATCGAGACGTCGTACATCCAGGTGCGGGCGCCCTCGTCCACGAAGCGCGTCACCGGAAAGAGCAGGCCGTCGATCGTACCTTCCACGCCGGCCAGGCGGTGACCGAGACCCGTCGGATCGACGATCCCGAGCATCGCCTTCGTCTCGGCGTGGATCCACCGCCGCACGCGCTCCATGGCCGCCTCGAAGGCGGCACGCTCCACCGGCCCAAGGCCCTGGCGCATCGCGACGACCATCGAACGAACCAGGGTCAGCTCGGGACCGTCGGGCGTCGCGCGACCCTCCATCACGTCGAGCAGCGTCGCCGCGCGCTCTTCGGGCGCCTGCGCCATGCAATGATCGAAGACGTGGTCGACCACCACGATGAAGGCCGAAATGAGGACGATGCGCCGGTGCTCGTCGTGGTACGCGAAGCGCCCGATCAGCTCCATCGCCCCGCGACCAAGCAAGGCCAGCGGAGCGAGCGGCACGTCCATACGGTTGCCGACGTCGGTCACGACGCGGATGAGAAGCGGTCGTTTCGGCGCGCAGAACAGCGCCGTGTAGGGCGCCGACGCGTAGAGATCGCAGGCCCCGATGCGGAGCTTGTCGTGGAACGGCTGCTCGAGGCCGGCGGGCCAGTCGCGTGCCACGAGCGGAACCACATGCGCATCGAAGTATCGATGCGTAGTGGCCCGGATCCCGCGAGCGAGATGACCCACCCGGGGATCGGGCGTCCCCATCAGTCGACGGAGGGCGTCGACGCGCGCGGCGCGCGATGGAAGCCCAGCTTCCCTGCCCTCCTCGACGACGATCACTTCGGCATGACTACCGTGTCGATGACGTGAATGACACCGTTGGAGCACTCGATGTCGGCCTTGATGACCTTGGCACCATCGATGGTGACCGTGCCGCCCTCCGCGCTGATCGTCAGCTCCTTACCCTGGACGGTCTTGGCCGATTTTAGGCCCTTCGCCTGCTCGGCCATCACCTTGCCGGACACCACGTGATAGGTGAGGATGGCCTTCAGCTTCTCCTTGTTCTCGGGCTTGAGAAGGTCGTCCACCGCGGCCTTGGGGAGCTTGGCGAACGCCTCGTCGGTCGGCGCAAAGACGGTGAACGGACCGGGCCCCTTGAGGGTGTCGACCAGACCGGCCGCAGTGACCGCGGCCACGAGGGTCTTGAAGCTGCCAGCGGCCACCGCCGTGTCGACGATGTCGCTCTTGGCCGCCGTGTCCCCAGCGGGTGCCGCATCGCCTCCAGCGGGCGTCGCTTCGGCCGTGGCGGGAGTCGACGGCTCTGCGGGGGTTGCCGGGGCGCCGCCGCAGGCAGCGAGCGAGAGCAGGGCGAAAGACGATGCGATGAGTGCGAAACGGGACATGCGGGGAGCTCCTGGTAGGCGTCGCAGGGTCACTGCGCGCACCGCATGTCTAGTTACTGTCCAGTTTTTGTCAAGCTACATGCCGACGGCCTTCCCCAAGAACGATCGAGCGACGGGCCGGACGATGGAGCTCGGCGGGAACGCACCGCCCACTTGTCGACACGCCGATGGCACCCGCCGTGCTCGTCCTCCACGGCGAGGTACGACGATGCGAAGCTCGATGGCGTGGGCTGCGGCCTTCATGGCACTGGGACTCTGCGGTGACGCACGCGCGGACGAAGGGTGGCGACTCGAGCCGAGCGGCGATTGGATTCTGACCGAGCCTCCCCTGGCACCACCTGCCACCCAGCACGTCTGCAGACTTCAGAAGCCAATGAGTCGGATCGATGGGCAATGCGATGCCAGGGCTGCACTCAGCCCACCGAGCATGTCCCGATGCAATGTCAGCATGATCGACGCGTGCTCCGTCCGGATCTCGACCTGGCGCTCTTCCAGCAATGCGGCTCGCCCCTGAGCGCCGAGAACCTCTGCCGCGACCACCTTCGACGGATCATGGGCCAGCGCGACCAGCACGGGGTGGCGTGACCAGCCGAGCCGCCAATACCAGGCGTGGAATCCCGCGCCGACCAACCCGAGAATCACGACGAGCACGATGGGGCCCGCCTCATAGAAGCGCGCGCCAATGATGGCCACGAGGACGGTGAGGACGAGCAGGGCGGAGAGGTAGGCACCGATCGCACGGTTGCGATAGCTGTATCTCCCGAGGTCGATGAAGGCGCGAAGCTCGCCGAAGCTCTCTGTGTGCATGCGCCACAGCATAGGTCTCACCTGAACGAACCCCTGCGGCGAACGACTCCTTTGCTGCCCGTGAACGCATCGACGGCCGGCGAGTCGAGACTCTTCGCGCGACGCGACTGCGAGCGGCTGACGCCGGTGGCTGAAACCACGGCCCTCTTCAAACCTAGTCGAGCGGAACAGGGACTCCGATCGCGCGGAGGACGCATCGCTCGACCTCGAGAATGCGCCTGGGAGCCAGCGCCGGACCGAGGGGCTCGCGGCGCAGGTCATCGTGGTGAAGCGTTGTGATCTGCTCGCAATTCAACATGGACGCCGCCGAGACACCGCCTTCGCCTCGCCTCAGCCGGACGTGCGTGGGGCAGGTGGAAAGTGTCGTCGTGCACGGAATGACGAGGACGTCCGGCGCGAGGACGTTTCGGATGTTCGGAGAGATGATCAAGACCGGCCGCAACTTGTCGAGTCGTGCGACGTAGAGGTGGCCGCGCAACAGCGGCGCTGGCGCCCTCATCGTGCTCCGGTGCGCTGCGACCGCGGTTCATCGTACTGCAGCCGTTTGGCCGCCGAGGAAGACGCTCGTGAGAAGGCGTATCCGCGGACGAAGAACGATGTCTATGCGGCGTTCGTGGAGCGCGGAATCGAGCTGCTGGCGTCGCGCGGGCGGGTGGGCGCGATGACGTCGAGGACGGGGTTCTTTCTGTCAATCTTCCAGAAGTGGCGCGAGGAGATCATTCTGCAGACGGCGCCGCCCGTGGTGTTCGCGGACCGCGGTGCGGGTGTGCTGGACAGTGCGATGGTGGAGACGGCTGCGTATTGTCTGGGGAAGTATGATGTCTGAGGTGTCCTCATGCTGAAGTCCGAGTTCCTCGAGCTCATTGCCAATGGCGAAAACTCTGGCATCGAGTTCGATCGTGATGATGTGTGCCCCGAGAAGCTCGCCAAGGAGATCGTGGCGCTCGCCAATTTTCAAGGTGGGCGCATTTTCCTCGGCGTCGAGGACGACGGAGCAATCTCGGGTATCCAGCGAGCCGATCTCGAGACCTGGATCATGGACACGGTCTTTGGGCGCTATGTGCATCCGATGATCCTCTCGTTGTACGAGGAAATCCCGCTTGAGGATGGTAAACGCATCGCGGTGATCTCGCTCATGTCAGGCACCGCGAAGCCCTATGTCGTCCGCAACAACGGGCGAGAGGAGACGTACGTGCGCGTGGGCAGCACGTCGCGTATCGCGACGCGGGAGCAACAGGCCCGATTGTTCGCGTCAGGCGGCCTGCTCCACGCCGAGCTGCTCCCCGTGTCGGGCACGCGGCTGCGCGATCTGAGCCTCGAGCGGCTGAGCGAGTATCTGTTGAAGCGCGTCGGCGATCTGGAAGCCCCTTCGACCGACGCGGGCTGGCACGATCGGCTCTGCGGGCTGGGCTTCATGGCGGCGCTTGAAGACGGGAGCCTTGTCTACACCATCGCAGGCATTGCGCTCTTTGGCCGAACGCCGCATCGCAGTCTTCCGGCAGCGGGGATTCGCTGGATGGCGTTCTCCGGCGACTCGAAAGAGTATCAGTCGCTCGACGATACGCTGCTCGATGGGCCGCTCGTCGCGCTCTCGCGCGGCCACGAGCTTATCGAGTCGGGGCTGATCGAGCGCCTGATGGAGCGGATGACGCCGTTCGTGTCGACGGACGCCGCCGAAGTCGATGGCGCGCTGCGTCGCGAGCGGCAATGGCACTATCCCATCGAGGCGCTGCGCGAGGCGGTGGTCAATGCGCTCGCGCATCGCGACTGGACGCGCCTGCCGGAGATCGAGATCGTCAGCTACGTGGATCGTCTCGAGATCACGAGCCAGGGTGCGCTCCCCAACTCGATGACGCTCCAGAAGATGCTCGCCGGCCAGCGCTCGCCGCGCAATTCGCTGATGGTCGAGATCCTGCGCGACTACGGCTACGTGGATGCACGCGGCATGGGCGTGCGTCGCAAGATCGTCCCGCTCGTGCGCGCCGCGAGCGGTCAGGATGCGCGGTTCGAAGCGACCGAAGACTTCGTGCGCGTCATCCTGCCGCGAAGCCGAGTCGCTTCGTGACGGTGTTTTTTCGACTGCTGGAAGCTTCCGTCGACGAGACGCAGCGCTTCGTTCACGCTCGCTTGCGCAACACCAGGACATTCCTCGTCCGCTCACTGTACAACTGACGCGTTCGCTCGCCGTCGCCCGCGCGGTACTCGTCGGAAGCACGTGCGGACGCCACGCGGATCGCGAGAGACCGGCGCGCAGCTCGATTGACCCATGACAGCCTCAGCCTTGATCAACCTCGACCGCCTCCTGCAGCTCCGTCTCGTCGTGGCCCGCTTCGGCGAGATGGATCTCGCCAGGTGGTGGAACACGAAAGGCCAGCTCGGCCGGCTGGGCGCGGCCGCGCTCCGCCGTGGATTCCCGCGCACGCACCGCTTCGCGCAGGCACGCTCGGTGTTCGCGGTTGCTGGACACCGATGCAGCGAGGTCTACGACCCGAAGGAGACGGTCACCCTCTGGCGCCTCCCGGCGGCCGTCGAGGAGGCGTTCGACGCTCGGTGGGAGGTCTGGCTCGACGACGCGCCCTCGTGGGCTCCCTTTTTCGAGAAGATCGAGCGCCTCGCCGGCGACGATCTCGCCGCGATCCTGCGGTCCTTCGAGCTCGTCGGTCGTCGCTCGAGCCGCAAAGCTCCGCCGTGCGGCCGACGGCCACGCCGTGCCCCTGTCGGGAGCGTTCACCGGAGCGGACGCCGACGTCGAGCTCCTCGCCATCGCGTTCTCCCGCGGCGAGCCCGGTGCGCTGGCGGTGCCGTTCATGGCCGGGCCGAAGACGTGAGCGCGCCGTCTCGCGCCAACGTCGTCCGCTACTGCGCCGCGCTGGCGAACGAGCGCGGCGGGCGGCTCGTGCTCGGCGTGAGCGATCGGCGGCCACGCGTCGTGGTCGGCAGCCTCGCGTTCCGCGATCTGCAGCGCACGCAGCATCAGCTCGTCGAGCGGCTCCGTCTTCGCGTCGAGGCCGAGGAGTTGGAGCACCCGGGCGGGCGGGTCGTGGTCTTCACGGTCCCGAGCCGGCCACTGGGCGTCCCCATCGAGGTCGATGGCGCCTACCTCATGCGATCGGGCGAGAGCCTGGTGGCGATGACCCAGGACATGCTGAAGCGGATCTTCGCCGAGGCGGAGC
>Ga0335394_10005370_pt1 | contig 14504 bp, 14 predicted proteins | sample MAT03_FD_205741 | JGI IMG/M metagenome (GOLD analysis project Ga0335394, IMG submission 205741) | Freshwater microbial communities from Lake Fryxell liftoff mats and glacier meltwater in Antarctica - MAT-03 (spades assembly) (version 2) ...
GCTTTGAGAGTCGTTCAGCCTAAACTGTTGACCGTGAATTTTGGGCCGTCCTCTACCACTATAGGCTGGGGGTGTTGACCACAAGCAACGATTGGAGCGAATACGCATTAGTTGATCAGCAGCGATCGCAGCGGTGGCTTTGACCAAAGGGGCACACCCATACTCACTATCAAATAGGGCGATCGGTCTATTCTGAAGATATGCACACAAAGCGTGCCAATTGTTCAGCGCCTTTACCGATTGGGTTGTCCCAACTGGTAATACGTTCGTGTCTTAACGGCAGCGCCCAACTGCCGCTCATCGAAGGTATCAGTGCGATCGTACTATATCCTTGACCGATACCAACAGGTATAAGTAGGTCGGCGTAAAAAAACCAAACTATGTTAAGATAAGTAAACAAAGAGAATACATCTACTGAGGTAACTCAATATATGGGCGCTAGATTAAGGGTATTCCTGACTCAACAGCAAGACAAAACTCTATTAAAACTGAGAACTGCTGCTGTACCACAAAAAGTCAAAGATAGAGCAGAAGTAATTAGATTAAATGCACATGGCTGGTACGTTGAAAAAATAGCTGCTCATTTTCACTGGACTCCACAAACAGTGAGAGAGGTTTTACATAAATGGTCGCATAAGGGCATGGAAGGCCTTTGGGAGTCGCCTGGTCGAGGGGCAAAAGCCAAGTGGAAAGAGTCAGATATAGAGTTTTTAAAAGAATGCCTCAAAAAGGAATCACGTACATATAACAGTCTTCAATTAGTCCAGAAATTAGAAAAAGAACGTTCTGTTAAACTAAGTGCAGATCGATTAAGACGGATACTAAAAAAAAAGGTTTGTTTGGAAACGAGCCAGAAAAAGTCATAAAGGAAAACAAGACCCCATAGTACAAGAAACGAAGCAATCAGACTTAGATATGTTGCAATTAGAGGCGGCGGCGGGAGGAATCGACTTAAAGTATTTAGATGAATCAGGATTTTGTGCGTGGAGTGAACCCGGTTATACTTATTACCAAATAGGTGAGCAAAAACGGTTAGAACAAACGAAACGGCGTGGTCGTAGACTAAGTATTGTCGGACTTCTTCAACAGGGAATCAGTTTTGTTTACGGTAAGCGTAATTGGGGGTGTTGATCGAAAAGCTTATATCAAAATGATGGAGCGAGAAGCCCAGGAAGCTGCTGAGATTGGACGACCGAGAGTAATCGTACAAGACAACGGCCCAATACACCGATGTAAACAAGTCCAAGAGTTATGGGCAAAGTGGGAAAATCAAGGTTTATATATCTTTTTTTTGCCCAAGTATTGTTCGGAAATGAACCCCATTGAATTGGAGTGGCAACACATTAAAAAAGATGAATTGGCAGGACAAATGTTTGATGATGAGTTAGAACTCGCCTACGCCGTAATTCATGGAGTAGAAGTTAGAGGACAAAGGGGAAATTACACTACACAGCGTCTTAAGTTTAACTCCAATTAGATAACTTAATATTTTGTTACATAGATTGGTTTTTTCCCGCCTACCTACTTACCGTGGGGTAAGGCTGTGGGTTGATGTTCATAGGTACGTTCTTTGAGGGTACGTGCATGGGGTCTTAACCATGCCGTATGATCGAGCGCTAATACGCTCACGTTCTACTTGTGACATCTGTTGGATGTACAGTTGCATCAATTTTTCTCGCTCGGGTCTACAATCTTGTAGTGCTTCATAGGCGCTCGACCACTCACGCCGAAACAAAGGATTGAGGGCCAAATCTCCTAAACATGAGACGTGGCGCGTCGTCATCACCGCGTCTGCTAGTTCAAAGGTGGCATCTTTTGCCTTGCCGAGGCATTGATAAGCTAGTTGACGAAATTCTCGTAATTGTTCACACTTCATGGCAGGTAGATTTGAGATTTTTAGCTGAATTCTCAATCTTCTACCCTTACGCTGTCTGTTGAAACTATCGCTGACAGTTTTTTTCTCTGCAAGTCTCCGAGAACGTCAACGGTCGCTGGCATCTATCTTAGGGTTGAGTCTGATAGCTTGTCGCCAGCGACCATTGCCGTTCTTGAGAACTGTTCGCTAGTCTCAGTGCGATCGCACTTTTTGACCTGCTTAGTCTAAACTCCAATAGATTAGACTACTGCCAGTATCTGCTGGTCAGTCAGATTAATTACACGATAACGAACTTCGCCGACCACAGTGAGAAGTTTTCGCACGACCAAATTAATCGATATTTGCGAGGAGAGAAAATCACACCGCGATTGGTATGGGAAAACGTGGTCCATCAAGTTAACCAAACAGAAGATGGATATTTGGTGTTTGATGACACGGTAATCGATAAAAACCATTCCTTTGCGATTGAGTTGGTCAGGCGACAGTACAGCGGCAATGCCCATGGTCTGATCAAAGGAATTGGAGTCGTGACTTGTGTGTGTATGTTAACCCGCACAGCAATGAGTTTTGGTTAATTGACTACCGGCTCTACGATCCGACCGGAGACGGCAAGAGCAAGCTAATGCAGTGCAAGAGATGCTCAGCCACACGGTCTATCACAAGCAACTGCTGTTCCAAGCCGTTTTGATGGATACCTGGTATGCGACCAAAGACCTGATGTTGTTCATTGAGGGACTTCAGAAAGTCTACTACTGTCCGCTCAAAGATCACCGCCAAGTGGATGACTCTGGTGGGCAACAAGCATATCAACGAGTGGATGCGCTCCACTGGAGTAGCCACGAACTCCAATCCGGCAAGCAATTCAAAATCAAAGGGTTCCCCAAAGACAACAAAGTGCAGTGTTTCCGGGTTGAGGTGTCTACCCACCGCACGGACTTTGTTGTTACCAACGATTTGGCTCCAATTTCTACGGCGGCGACACAACAGGCGTGTGGCTAAGGAGTGGAAGATTGAGCAACTGCATCGCGAAGGCAAGCAGCTAACTGGCGAGCGAGTCTTGTCAATGTCGTAAAGCTCGGATTCAGCCAAATCACATTGGTTGTGCCTTCTTGGTTTGGGTCAACCTCAAGAGCTTAGCTTCTCAAGCAGGTCAAACTGTGTACCAACTCAAGCACGGATTGCTGGATGATTACCTCTGTCACCAACTCAAACATCCCTCTCTCACCATCTTTAATCGCGTAAGTCGTATACTTAAGGAATCCCCCTATAGGCAGATTTTAACTTCTGGGTGATTCTACTCTACCAAGAATCATTAGTAAGATTAGTGTCAGGTAATTAGAACCTATGCCCAAGTCAACACTCTCAAATTCAAAGATCCATTTTTCTGTAGAGCAACAGCATTCCAGCAATTATTTACCTCACTGCATTCTTAAATGGCGACAGGGACAGTTATTTGTCAGTCTCGGAGAACAGAGCAAACAGCCTTATATCTCTGCGTTTGAGACTCAGCAACAGCTAATAGAATGCTTGAAGTCATCTCCGGTACGGCTGGTTTGCCTCCATTCAAACTTAGGTGAGGCAACGCTGAATCTCTGGGCAGATGCCTGCGAGCAAGCTAACAAACCCGTGTTTCTACGGGGGCGGGGGAGTATTCAAAAAACATTTCAAAAGCAAAGCACACTTAGTCCCCAGCTCAAGCAATGGATGGACTCCGTTTCCGCCTTTTTTTTGCTGTTATTGTTCAGTCCGATTATCCTGGCGACAGCTATATCGATCCACCTCTATTCACCAGAGCCGATTTCCCCCAAGCAATGGTACATTGGCACAGGAGGCAAGTTTTTCCGGCCTCTCAAGTTTTGCACGACAGTAGCGAGTGACGATTCTCGTGCTACACTTTTAATTCGTTGGATGTGTAAGTACAACCTGGATAAGTTACCACAGTTGTTGAATGTGCTACGGGCTGACATTAGCTTAAAGGATTCATTCTATCCTTTGACTATATCGGAGGCAGTCAAGCTCAGGTTGGAAAGTTAACAATAGGTGAGTACATTATTAGACATCTCCCATAATTCTTGTGGAGTAAGCATCCTCCCTGCCCTTAACAGGCTTTTTGGGAGATGTCTATTGGAAATTGCAGAAGCTCAGATTCATGGAAACAATTCAGATGAGGTGAATTTGGTTGTAGATAAACATAGCTAGTGAAAACTCCAACTATTGAGATGTAAATAGGTGAAAAATGACAAAAATTTTAGTGACTGGTGGAGCAGGTTTTATCGGTTCGGCGACAATAGCTGAATTCCAAAAGTATGGTCATGACATTTATGTAATTGATGACTTATCCTTTGGGAATAGAGATTTTTTGACGATTCCTGATGTATGTTTTCATAAGCTAGATATTTTAAACGGACATGGCTTAACAGAAGTTATTCATAAAATCGATCCAGATTGGATTATTCATCTGGCAGCCATACACTTTATTCCCTACTGCAATCAACATCCTTTCAAGTCCAGTAACATTAACACACAAGGGACTATCAACGTATTAAATGCTGCGAAAAGCTTAAAAAATCTAGAAAAGATGTTTTTTGCTTCGACAGCGGCAGTTTATCCAATTTGTGACCATGCTATCCCTGAAACTCAGCAAACTAACCCTCTAGATATTTATGGGTTATCTAAACTAGCGGGTGAACATTTGATGAATGAATTTTATCTTCAAACATCTATTCCTACAGTAGTTTGTCGGTTTTTCAATGCGTTTGGTCCGAATGAAACTAATCTACACTTAATTCCTGAAATTCAAAAACAAGTTAATTCGGGTCTAAGAACTATTGAGCTGGGCAATCTCGATCCCAAACGAGATTTTATCCACACCTATGATATGGCAAGAGCAATTCTTCTACTACTGAATAAATTTGATTCCGGAATTGATGTGTTTAACTTAGGCGGTGGACAAGAATATTCGGTGATAGATGTAGTAAAAGAATTTGAGAGTCAACTTGGAGAAGAAATTACTATTAAAGTGGATCAATCCAGAGTGAGGAAAGTAGAACGAATGCATTTACTAGCTGACATCTCTAAACTCAAAGCCTTTATAAACTGGGAGCCAGAAATTAGTCTCAGTGAAGGTATTAAAACTTTACTTAATTACTAATATAATTTATTTGTAATAAATTATTGTGCTGATTTAATTTAAATTCAAAATCAAACGTGATGGAGGTAAACCCAATGAGTCAAGCGAAGAAAAAGATTCTGTTTCACTTACCAACTCTAATCGATCCCCGCAATTACAACGGAAGACAGGGTAGAATTTTAGGGGTTTTAAAATATTTTAGGGATCGAAAAGAGTTTTTTGAAGTGCATGGTGTAGGTGGCAATGAATTTGGATTTCCTCAATGGAGTTCGGAACAAAGAAAAGAAATATTAAATTTTATAGATAACGTGTTTATATACGAAGGTGAGCGTAACCTATGTGACTTCGTATATACTCGAAGCCAAAGCTTCTATTATCAAAAACTATTACGGCAACAATTACCTGTCGATTCTGATTACTTAGCTCCTCCCGGTTATGTTGAATTTGTTCGGAATTTAGTCGCTCAAAATAAATACGATTTTATTTGGATTAATGTCCTGGACTATGCTCATTTAGCAGCAAAAAGTAAATTGGGGGTTCATAGTATAATTGACCTGCATGATATTACCTCCAATTTCCGCCTGGTTAGGAAAAATATCTCTTATTCTAAAGGATTGAAATTTGACTATGAGTCCAATTTGGGTTGGGAGATTAAACTAATTAATAAATTCGATCGGGTGATTATTGATGCTCAGGATGAGAGGACAATTCTTAGCTCACACCTCTCGTCCGAAAAGTTATGCTTAGTTCCCACTTTAATTGAAGGGTTGAGTTATCAGTCAAATATAGTTCCTTATCAAGGCAGAGAGTTTAAGTACGATCTGCTGTTTGTTGGTTCTAATAATCAACCGAATAAGGAGGGTCTAAGTTTTTTCCTTAATTCAGTTTTCCCTGAGATTGTTCGCCGTAAACCTGATACTCTGCTGATAATTGCTGGTCAGATAATCCAAGATATTCAAGTTGATGCATCTTTCAAAGAAAATGTTGATTGCTTGGGATACGTTCCGGATTTAGCAGAGATTTACTTCAAATCGAGAGTGGCAATTTGTCCTTTAATAACTGGGGCTGGTACTAAATTTAAGCTTGTAGAAGCAATGGCTTATGCAATGCCCATCGTTGCTACTAAAATCTCAGCTTCCGCACTCAGCTTGATAGATGGGGTAAATGCCTTCGTTACAGATGATCCAAGGGTCTATGCTGAACAAATCCTCTGCTTACTTAATGAACCAGAATTAGCTCAAAAGATTTCCCAAGAGGTTGCTATAACCTTTAAGAACGAACACTCAAGTTCAGCGGTATACTCAAAACTTGATGAGATATTTGGTATATCGCTTTCCCTTAACTAAGAGATAGGGAAAAACTTAAATTATGCAAAAACCTACTTCCCAACAAAGACCCATGCCCTTTAATCTTCCCACTCCAGTTCGCATTCTACTCAAAAATAACAAATTCTGGCAGAATAACTACATATTCCTGCGAGAATTCAAATACTTTCCTAAAGTTGTAATCTTAGCTCTAGTATTTTCATTCCTGGCAGCCACTTTTGAAGGAGTTGGTATTGGGTTTCTGCTTTCATTTTTACAAAGCTTGACCAATCCTGATGCAGCACCGATTAAGACAGGAATCGGCTGGTTTGATGTTTGGGTTTTGGGAGTCAATACATCTGCTACCAGCCGGTTCTATCGAATATCAGCTTTAATCTGGCTGAGTACCTGGACACGCGCATTATTTAACTATTTGGCGCAGACTTATACGGAAAATTGCCAACTTAATTTGATGGATAGGCTCCGAAAACAAATTTTTGAACAACTTCAGGCTGTAAATCTGAGTTACTTTGCGACAACAAAATCAGGAGAATTGATTAATACAATTACCTCGGAAATTGAAAAATTCAAAAACATTTTTAATGGCAGTGCTTTCTTGTTCACTAGAGGGCTAACCATCGCCATTTACCTGATGTCCATGATTTTGATTTCGTGGCAGTTGTCACTCATTTCCATAATGCTCTTCACTCTGATGGCTGTAGGCTTGTCCACGTTGAATAAGCAAGTTCGTGAAAGAAGTTTTGAAATATCAACTGCTAATGGAAAATTTACCACAACCGCCATAGAATTTATTAGTGGAATTCGGACAATTCAGTCATTTGCTACCCAGGATTTTGAGCGCAAGCGTTACTACAAAGCAAGTGAAGATTTTGTCAGCGCCTCTGTAAAAATTATCCGGCTTTGGGCAATGGTAAAGCCTCTTGCAGAAGGGATAGCAACTACAATTTTAATTGGGATGATTCTTGTAGCTTTCACTGGAGTTCTAACGAATGGGCCCCTCAAAGTAGCTTCATTACTAACGTTTCTCTTTATCCTGGTGCGCTTAGTTCCAATCATCCAGGATGTCAATGGAACCAGAGCAGTTCTTAGTAGTTTGCACGGCTCAGCAGAGAATATCAAAGAGCTTTTGAGAACCGATAATAAAACATATTTTCAAAATGGGACAACTGAATTTTTAGGCTTAAAGCATTCAATTGAGTTTGTCGATGTAGATTTTGGCTACGATACTAATCATTTAGTTCTTAAAAACATTACGCTATCAATTGAACGAGGAAAGATGACAGCGCTAGTAGGATCTTCCGGTGCTGGTAAAACAACTTTAGCTGATCTCATTCCTCGATTCTATGACCCAACACAAGGTAAGGTTCTGATTGATGGAATTGAGCTACGACAGTTTGATATCAACTCTCTGCGACGAAAGCTGGCTATAGTGAGCCAGGATACCTTCATTTTTAATACTTCTCTCCGAAACAATATTGTTTATGGAAAAGAAGGCGCAACTGAGCAGGAAATTCAAGAAGCAGCTCGATTAGCCAATGCTTTAGAATTTATCCAAGAGATGCCTGAAGGATTTGAGACTCAACTCGGAGACCGAGGGGTACGCTTGTCGGGTGGTCAACGCCAACGAATTGCGATCGCTCGTGCCCTATTACGCAATCCAGAAATTTTAATATTAGATGAAGCAACCAGTGCTTTAGACTCTGTATCAGAGCGATTGATTCAGGAGTCTATAGAAAAGCTTGCAGTAGGTCGTACTGTAATTGCGATCGCTCACCGTCTATCGACAATTGTCCGAGCCAATAAAGTAGTTGTACTTGAGCAAGGTCGTATTGTTGAACAGGGAGGGTATCCAGAATTACTAGAACAGCGTGGTTACCTCTGGAAATACCACCAAATGCAGAGTGAAACAGGCCAAGTGAGGTAAAGTATTCTTAATAAACTTTCTCAAAAAAGAGCAAAAACTTTTTGATTAATCAAAATCAATTCACTCAAGCTAAATTGTACCCATGAATAAAATTGCATCTAGTGAAATAACTTTCCATCCTCACTCCATTATTGATTCTAAGCTGAGGCTTTTTTGGTGGAAGGGAAACTTATATCGTGGAATTGGTACTGAAGAAGCAGTATTTATTACAAAATTATTTAAGGATGGTCTAATTCAAAAATTGATAGAGCAAGAACTTTTGATCGAGTCTGAAGTCGTACCTTTAGAAATTGACGGGTTTGATATGGTAGTGAGTCACCGGACATTACCTTTTACCTCTTATTCTATTGAATGGTGTCCCGCAATGGTTAAGGATGCTGTCCTTACTCTTTTAGAGTTTGGGATAGAAGTAGCAAAACACGGCTTTGCTTTAGAAGATGCCCATCTAGGGAATGTGTTATTTGATGGATACAAACCTATTTTTATAGATTTAGGTTCAATAAAGCCTTTTGATAAACGTGTACATTATTTTAGGTGGGAGTCTTGGAATGAGTTTTTGCAATATTCCCTTTACCCTCTTATTCTTATGTCGCAGGGAAAAGATAAGGTGGCAAGGTTGCTTATGGTTGATCAAGAAGGTATTTCAATATCAAATCTTTTATTGTTAACCCGACGGGCAGGACGGTCAGTACAACTTCCTAATCCACCAATAATAGTACGCCTACAATTAGGCTTGATGCAAGTATTGCGTCCCCCGTATCTTGATTGGCTCAGGAATAAATTGAGTTCAATCCAAGCTATTTTTACAAAGCAATCGCACGAACTCCAGCCTGAGTCAGAAGTTATAGAAAGCCGCAAGCCCCAACCTCAATCAGAATTATTAGAAAAAATAAGACAAAAAACTTACTTAAAATTGTTAGAGGAAACCAGGGAATACGTCAAAAGGATTAAATTACATTCCTTCCCTACAAAATCATTAAATCCCTCTGAAAGCTCTATCTTATCATTGGTGATCCAAGATGCTTGGACGGCAAAACAAATGGCTGTATACAAATGTCTCACTGAGCTAAAGCCTTCTTCAGTGTTAGATATAGGCTGTCGTACAGGATGGTATTCTAAGCTGGCTGCTCTTTCAGGGAGTCAAGTAGTAGCTTTTGATAAAAATCCAGCTTGCATTACTCAACTTTATTATGACGCTCATGAAAAAAAATTACCGATTCTTCCCCTAGTCATGGACTTTACGCAACTTACTCCAGCTTACGGTTTATCCAGTTATCGATATATGGCTGCTACTGAGCGTTTTCAATGCGAAATGGTTTTAGCCTTGGGGTTAGTTCATCATATTGTATATGAACAAAAACCGCCTCAGTTTGACCACATCGTCGAGGGTCTTGCGCTATTATCAAATCGCTGGCTGATAGTAGAGTTCGTTCCGCTCGAAGACTTACAGATGATTAGATTTCGGTCGCTTAGACATTCTTGGTATACACTTGAAAATTTCCTCACTGCGCTTAGGAAAAGGTTTTCCAGTATTCATACTATGCCTTCTCATCCTGAGTCCCGTGTGCTTCTGGTATGCGAGAAGTAGAACTCTGTTTAACAGGAATCACTGGCTATAAGATTATGAAAATATTACTCACGATTCATCACAATCTAGATCCCAATGCCGGTGCTCCTGGCATAACATGGAAACTAGGGCAGGAATATCCGCTTTATCATGGAGGCTTCCGACTCTGGGAAGTGGCTAATTCTTTGCGGGATGCAGACTTGAGCTTATTCTGCAATCGTCGCGATTTAGACTATGCAGTTGAAAAATTGGGGGTCGATGTCGATCGGGCTAGTTTGTTTGAAAATGGGATTCCAGAGGCTTTTCTGAATCTCCCCTTTGAGCCAACTCCCGAAGCAGAAAATTCAGTGATTCGCATTGCCATACTAGCAACTTATATCCCCCGCAAAGGTATTTATTATGGTGTTCCAGCATTAAATAAAATTATGGCCCGCTATCCCCAAGTAGAGGTGAGTTTTGTGGGGACGGGCTGCCCGGAAGCGCAGGTTTATGCAGATTTCGATCCTTCTGTACACGATCGCATCCGAGTTGTGCCGCGCTACAAACATGAAACGCTACCCGAACTCCTGCGCGGACATCACATCAAGCTCTTTCCTACCCTTTCGGAAGGGTTTAGCGTCGCCCTTATGGATGCTCTAGCTTGCGGTTTAGCCCCTGTCACCACCACAACGCCAGGGCCGATGGAAGTCGTGCGTGATGGAGATAATGGTATTCTAGTTCCACCGCGCGACAGTGAGGCGATCGCGCAAGCTTTGGAGCGCTTAATTACAGACCGCCCCTACCTGGAAAAATTGCGCCGTAATGCTTATGCTACGGCACAAAAGTATAGTTGGCAGGGGATTGCCCGTGATAATCTGACTTTGTACGAAGCAGCTTTATCTCATAAAAGAGGTACTAAATGAAACTTTGCATTGTTACGCACACAGTTATGAAAGGTGATGGTCAAGGTCGGGTTAACTATGAAGTTGTGTGGGAAGCTATTCGGCGGGGTCATCATGTTACTTTGTTAGCAAGTAGCGTAGATTTGGCACTCCAAGAACACAGTCAGGTGGATTGGATTTCTATTCCAGTTAAAGGGTATCCATTGCAACTTGTTCGGGAAATAGCTTTCTCAATCCAAAGTGGTTGGTGGTTGCATAAGCACCGAAGCGAATTTGACCTAATAAAAGTCAACGGAGCAATTACTTGGGCGAGGGGAGATGTCAATGCAGTACATTTTGTCCATAGTTCCTGGTTGAGATCGCCAGTCAATCTTTCAGGACAGTATCCGATCTTGCCTAGGACTTACAATGGGTTCTACACAGGTTTGAACGCTGATTGGGAAAAGCGAGCCTTCAGTCAGGCGAAAGCAATCGTAGCAGTATCAAGGCAAGTGGAGAGAGAACTATTAGAAATTGATGTACCGCCAGAACGCATTCGGGTCATTTTAAATGGCGTTGATTTACAAGAGTTTTCCCCAGGAGAAGCAAAGCGTCAAACCTGGGGTTTACCGGAGGGAGTGACCCTTGCGCTGTTTGCAGGAAATGCTCAAACCCCTCGTAAAAATTTGGATACAGTAATACGTGCATTAGCGCAGGTTCCTGAGTTGCATCTAGTAGTTGCAGGCACAACGACAGGGACGACCTATCCACAGCTAGTTGCTTCACTAGACTTGAGTCAAAGGGTACATTTTCTGGAACACCGATCTGATGTCCCAGAATTGATGAAAGCGGTAGATTTTTTGGTTTTTCCGTCCCGTTATGAAACTTTTGGTCTGGTGGTTATTGAAGCGATGGCTTCAGGACTACCTGTCATTACGGCGGCGACTACGGGTGCGGCTGAAATTATCACGCCAGGGTGCGGGATAGTATTACCTGAACCAGACGACATCCAAGGTTTGGCACGAGCACTAAGCTTACTAACTCGCGATCGGCAACAAAGACAACAAATGGGTCAAGCAGCCAGAGTTATAGCCGAACAGCATAGTTGGGCGAATATGGCACGTAATTATGTAAATTTATTTGAGGAACTTAAGCCGTGATGAAGATTTCAGTTATTGTACCTACTTACCGTCGCCCCAAAGACTTAGCACGCTGCTTAGAGGCACTACAAAAGCAAAATCGCCAACCAGATGAAGTCTTAATCATAGTGCGTGATACAGATACTGAAACTTGGACATTCCTTGCATTATTCAATCCTCAACTCTTGCCATTATCCATCATAAAAGTGACCGTTTCTGTACCAGGGGTAGTAGTGGCCATGAATGAAGGTTTGGATGGTGCTTGTGGGGATATCATTGCCTTTACCGATGATGATGCGACACCTCACACCGATTGGCTGGAACGCATCGAAGCTCACTTTCTGTCAGATAGCAATATCGGTGGTGTAGGGGGGCGGGATTGGGTGTATCACGGCACTGAACTAGAAGATGGCGCCTCTGAGGTTGTGGGGAACTTAAGTTGGTTTGGGCGAATGATTGGCAACCACCATATAGGGGTGGGGGAAACTCGCGAAGTAGATATCCTGAAGGGTGTTAATATGAGCTTTCGCAGAACGGCTATTAAAGACTTGCGCTTTGATCGACGGATGCGTGGTACGGGAGCTCAAGCCCATTTCGAGGTGGCTTTCTGTCTGGCATTAAAACGGGCAGGTTGGAAACTAATTTATGACCCTAAAGTAGGGGTAAATCACTACGTAGCGCAGCGCTTTGACGAAGATCAGCGCTACAGCTTTAATCAGATTGCCTTAACCAACCTGGTATACAATGAAACCCTGATTTTGCTCGAGTACTTATCGCCAGTACAACGGTCTGTCTTCCTAATCTGGGCAGTATTAGTGGGTACGCGAGCGGCTCCGGGTTTCTTACAATGGCTGCGGTTCCTACCAAAACAAGGTAACTTATCAGGTCAAAAATACTTGGCGTCGCTCCAGGGACGTTGGGAGGGTTGGTGGAGTTGGCAGCAGTGCTCTCGCTAGTGAATAGCTCCTCGCTCAAGTGCTTCCAAGGACACGAAGGAACGAGAAATAATCCCATGTTTAAATCTGCTGTGGAACCCAAAAAAGTGGGTTGCGCTTATTGTTTGTGCCTAGACAAATCCACTACTCACATAACTAAACAGACTAGATGAATTATCTATATTTTTGCTTTCATCATTGCTGATTACAAAGCATTGCGACATTCTCCTCGTTGAAGATGATACATGAACAACAGACAGATTATTTCCCTGGGGCTGAAACCGACACAGGCTTGGCTACCAATACTGACGCTAGTCTTTTTTACCATACTGTGCATTCTGGTACATTTTAGTAAAATATTACTCCTAGCGTTTCCAGTAGGCTCTTTCGCAGTGGCTGTTTTCTTATATTTGCGACACCCGATATTTTACGTAAGTTTCACTTGGTGGGTATGGTTTTTATCACCATTGCTTTCCCGCATAGTAGAATATCAAAATAATTTAACTACCCCTGGTTTACGTTTAATCATACTGTCACCTTATCTGGTAACTATGCTAACTTCTATTAGCTTTTTTCGATACCTTCCCAAGGTCTATCGACAGGATGGCTTACCATTTTTCCTGGCTTTTATAGGTTTGTTATATGCCTTTCTCATAGGGTTAGTTAACGGCAACCCAGTAGTTGGGGTCATCCAGACCCTAATGAGCTGGTTACCCGCTATCTTCTTCGGTTTCCACTTATCAGTAAACTGGCCAGATTATCCGAGCTATCGTCAAAACATTCAGCGAACTTTCTGCTGGGGCGTTTTAGTAATGGGAGTCTATGGAGTGGTGCAATACTTGGTAGCTCCTGAGTGGGATAGGTTCTGGCTTAGAAACTCAAAAGAGCTACTCTTGTGTTGTGGATGGCCGGAACCCCTCATGATACGGGTGTGGAGTACGCTGAATTACCCTTTCGGCTTTGCATACGTTATGATGGCTAGTCTGCTATTATTGTTGAGCAACCAAGGAGCTTTACGGGTTCCGGCAGCAATAGCAGGCTACTTAGCCTTTCTATTGTCAGTAGTACGTGCTGCTTGGGGAGGTTGGCTTGTCGGATTTGTGTTCTTTTTCACAGCTATAAAAGCACACTTCCAAGTGCGCTTACTCATCATTATCCTAATCATAAGTATATGTATCTATCCATTAACAACTATACCTCCATTTTCTGCGGTTATCGGCTCCCGCTTCCAAAGCTTATCCAACGTTAAAGAGGATCGCAGCTTTAATGAAAGATCCGAGATCTACACTAAAAACATCGACAAGGCTGTTTCTGAAGTTATAGGTAGAGGGCTGGGAGGTGAGAAGCTCAATGATGCTGGCATTTTAGAAGTACTCTTCACTCTAGGTTGGTTTGGATTTATTCCTTATATGGGAGGAGTGTTCTTGCTCTTATTTAGTTTATTTCAATATACTGAAGTTCGCTTTGATAACTTTATGAATGCTGCCCGTGCTGGTAGTCTCAGTATATTGGTAACGCTACCTGCGACTAACACGCTCGTACTCCTCCCAGGTGTGACTTTTTGGGGGTTTGCAGGTATGGTTATGGCAGCACATAAGTACTATCAGCATCAACGTACTAAGTAGGGCTTGCTGAAAAAGTCAGAAAACAGCATTTAGAAAGATGAGTGAATTCGCGCTCGCCTTGATGAGATAAGTTTTATTCAAGCTTTCTTGGGTAAATACGATTTTTGCTAATCAGTAAAGGCA